>Ga0065711_1028512_pt1 | contig 40764 bp, 22 predicted proteins | sample Hoacrofraction12_FD_59098 | JGI IMG/M metagenome (GOLD analysis project Ga0065711, IMG submission 59098) | Hoatzin crop microbial communities from Cojedes, Venezuela - Epithelial fraction 12 v2 (version 2) | ecosystem: Host-associated > Birds > Digestive system > Esophagus > Crop | place... | reverse complement strand
ATCTGAAGGGTGGGTGTCAAGAGGATGGGGCCAGACTCTTTTTAGTGGTGCCCAGAGACAGGACAAGGGGGCAGTGGGCACAAACTGAAGCACAGGAAGTTCCGTCTGAACATGAGGAAGAACTTCTTCACTCTGGGGGTGACGGAGCACTGGAACAGGCTGCCCAGGGAGGTTGTGGAGTCTCCTTCTCTGGAGATATTCAAGACCCGCCTGGACAAGGTCCTGTGCAGCCTGCTGTAGATGACCCTGCTTCAGCAGGAGGGTTGGACTAGATGACCCACAGAGGTCCCTTCCAACCCCTACCATTCTGTGATTCTGTGATTCTGTGCTCAGAGCATTAGCATGGAAGCTGTAATGCCACTTATTTACTCAATCCTATAGTGGTTATACGGGGGAGAGACTAAGGGGAAGTTCTGTTCCTTACCTGAATTAGATCCACATCTCCCACAGCATAATAAAAAATTGTATCACATGAAAGTCACTTGATCTCTTCCAGTATATTTTGTGCAAAATACTTATATACTTACTGCATCAGAATTAATGTTTACCTGTCTTCTGTTCATGGCTAGAGTTGCTTAGAAAGCCTTACCTGGGCTATATAGAAATTTGGATAATGTAAGTTTTGAATGTGCAAGCTGCATTGTCAAAACTCAAGCACGTGTCTGGTTTTTGTACGTGTTAAAGATCCAGTTGTAATGTGAAAGACCCCAGATGCCTTGTCTTGAGCACAGGTAACTTTTGGGTTCGGTTCATCATTTTTTGGAATCTGCAGGAATTTTATATCTTGCTGATTACAGCTGAACTTCTTACATCTGTTTTCTGAAAAAGAAGACAGTACACAACACAGAATTTCTGGTACAGTACGGAAGCTTAGCATATGCTGTTTACAGTTTTATGTTACCTTCAGTATAATAAGGCCCCAGCGAGTGATATGTGCTTTAGAAGCATACCTTCTAGCAAGCTCCATTTTAAGTTTTCCCCCTTCCACTTGTAAAGGGAACCAAATAGCACTTCATTTATAGTCTGCTAAATTAAACAGTTGTAGAATTGCTACAATGTTCCCAGTGGCTTCCATGTTGCTATCTACAAGCTGATAAAACTGAAGTCTTCTCATAATGTCCTCCTGGGACAGAGGCTTGCTTTTGTGTTGACCTGAATATTTTCTATATCTGCCATAGTTTCTTTCTTGCTTTTTGTTCAGCCAACAGTCTTTTGTGTTGTACAAGCACTTCCCGTAAGAAAAGCAAACAATCTCATTTTAAGTATTCACTAAAATGTGGTACGGCTAGATACATTACATTAGACCTCTTCAGATATTGCAGTATACTGCACAGTCCCTGATCCTAAACCCTCAGATGTTTACTTTAGCCAAGCTATTGGCAATTTTGCCAATAACAAGATGTCGTCAACAAAATGTTGAGAATTACCTTGATGTTAGAAGATGGAAGATGTATTCGCATGCCTACAGTACACGTCCCACGAAAAGAGGTGGAGGCAGCATAGTTTGACAAAGAGAAAATGAAGGAGCGACCTAATAGCAGCCTACAGCTTTCTGAAGGACAGATACAAAAATGCAGAGCGAAACTCTCCTCCAGTGTGGCAGATGGCACAAGAGACAATATCCACGAATTGTGGGTTGGGAGCTTCAGGCTGAACATCAGGAGAAACAGCACCAGGAGCATGGTGCAGCACTGGAGCAGGGTGCCCATGGATGATGTGGACACACTTGGAAGTTTTCAAGACCTGCTACACAAACCCACAGCTGACATAACCCAGTGCTGGGGACAGTAATACTTTGAAGGGGAGGCTGGACAATGTGCTCCACTGATGCCCCTTCCAAACAACATTTCTATGACACTGCAATGGGATTCTGTCGTTCTCTCTTCTTAACTCCATGGAAAAGTATATGGAAAACTAATTTTTTTCTAAAAATGGACTGTTACGCTCATTGTCAAAATAGTTTAACAAAACTGCATTTTTTCTACAAAAAATAAGCACATACATGAAGAGCAACAAGGACTCTGATTGTATAGTAAAGCTTCAATCCATTGTCCCATTGTGCACATGAAAAACATGGCAATGATCAAAAGGTAGAGACTGTGCATTACCTACATGAGGCCTTAGGTCCTAAAGGGAATACAGACTGAAACCCTGTGAGTCTTGGACTTTGATGAGGGATGTTTTATTCTCTACCCAAAATCTTCTTTTGCTTCTTACCCTCCCATTATTCACGAAACATGACTGACTTATTAGCCAATGATCATAATTCCTTTCTTAAGGCGTTTCTTCAAATCCTTTCACCCACTTCACACCTAATGCAAACTACTGCAGCAGACAGACAGAATACTGCAACAAAAAGGTGTTCTCAGTCTCCCTCCTTTCTCGCATCCACTTCCTCCAACCATGTAATGCAATATTTTATTGTCAGCATAGAGGAGCTACCGGCAACTTTGCAGCCAGGGCTAGCCCGGCATGTAATGGCCAGTCTCTGAGCCCACGCTGCTGGGAGCAGTGTGTTTTTGCTGCCCTGAGTGCTGTACAGAGAAGGTGTGCATACGGTGCATTATTTTTAAGATTCTTGTGAAGAAGAAAATAAAACCTACCAGAAGAAATCAAGGCTGGCGTTCACCAGACAGAAAAAAATCATCGGGTTAAATAATTAATTTTTCCTTGGACTAAATAGATGCAGTTTGTACACTAAACATTGCTTGGGGAAGTGATTTTACAGGCATGATTTATGGGATCAGCAAGCAGAGTTTACCTGCTATGCTTGTAAATCTTTGCATTGTATTGACAGTTTACAAAAATAGCTTCAAAAGTGAATAAGGGAATACTTCATGATTCCCTTAAGCGTACGTATGGACTTGCTATAGAATAGACACCTCCAAGAGACCTTTCAGAGCCTTAGCGAGGAAAAGCTTTTGTATCCAAGTAGAGTTCTCCAGTGGATAAAAATATAGCTGCTGCACTAAATATGCATCTCCTGAAGAGAAAGTTGGGTACTGAATAATGAATTCTGCCCAAGCCTCAAGCTCTGTTGGACTTTTCCATATAAATTTCTGATGAATTGGTAGTGCTGCACTAAAGAAATAGATTAGAAACTGACTGATCCCCTTCACAATAGTGACCTCAATTTTGTAGATGCTAAGAATCACAAACCAATCAAACAGTCTCCCTCTTTTCATTAGAGACAAGCATTTTATTTTACTTCTGATTTGTATTTATTTCTTCCCAAGGACCTCTTTAGATTCTAACACCAAATAAGACCATTTTCCCTGAGGTATATTGTGATTTCTCTGCTTGTGAAGAGAAAAAGGTGTAGAGGAGGCTATGGCATCAGTTAATTTATTTACAAGTACCTGCTGCTACTGATTAATGTTTGTCTGAACCAGAAGGAATCTGCTTTCAAGTTTTTTCATTAAAAATGTGAAGCAATTTTGCTAACACAAACTATTCTTTGTTAGGCATGTCACAGCTATTTAACACTCCACACAGAGTTGAAAACTATCTTATTTTCTGTCCTTAAACCTAAACCCTGCTGTTGCCCAGAAATGTAATGCTGAGCAGACATCTTAGGTCTTCATATTCTTACGATCCTCCCACTGATATTTGCTAACGATCCTACTCCAAGTTTACCGCAGTGTAACTCAGAGTAAAATCTGGTCTTTTTTGCACTAGTTTCCCATCCTGAGCACTAGGATGGTGTTTAGTATCATTCTTCGACTTGGAGGGAAGAGTAATTCCCCTCACTGCAGGAACCTGTGGATGGAATTGTACATTCTGCATCAACCTGGAGGTCAGCCTGCAGAATCAGTGCTCCCTATTACTGTAAAATGATGAGCTGGACTGACAAACAGGGTAGTTGGTATGGCTTCACCAGAGTTACCAGAATACACTGATGTACGTCATGAGGATGCAGCTGTAAGAACATACACTGAGTGAGGCATTGCTACCACAGTAGCATTTCCATTGTAAATGCATATTGAACAATAAAATTCAAGCATAATGAACAATGCCAAATGATCTGGTATCTGGAGGCCCAGCCTAGCCATGCTTGGTACTGCCCAGACTCCCTGAACTTCTGGCTCTGTTTCCACCCCTGCTCACCCCATCCATTTGATCAGAGCTGGGATGATGCTCCCTAAATGGCTTCCCAGTGCCACCTGACAGGAGTGGGGAGGAGAAGAGATGGAAGGTGGCCAGTATGCCTTCTTGCTTCTCAGTCTGCTGCTGGCACATCACAGCACAATGCAGGAACCTGCCACAAACTTCTTTCTGGGGGCGGTTGAGGTAGGGGGAACGGGACCAGTGGGCTTAGGGAGGACAGTGGATGAGAGCAGTGTAGTGACAGAGTGGGGAGATAAAGGACTGCAGAAGAAGAGAGGGAATGGCAAAAGATTAGCAAATTTCCTTTGTGTTCAGCAGCATCTAGTGTTTTCAGCTGCAGCGTACCCACCTCCCCATTAGTTCATCTGAATGGCCCAATGCCTAGCTCCGACCAGCCAAGCTACAAAACTTTGTCTTACATGGTTGAGGAAATTCAGTGTTGTGAGAAAGAGCTGTGAGGAAGCCTGTAGCAGAGTCATAACGAAAAACATAGGAAGGTATAAAATCCTAAAGGGAAACACAAGGAGTTGGAAGATAGCCACTGGAGACTGAGAAATACTGGCCAGCAGAGGCTCTTTAGATGTCTTCTCTGCATAGCCTAGCAGCTCACTGTATCCCCTAGATATCTCTTATATCTGTTAGACAATGAATGATTGTTTTATAGTTTGAAACTAGATATATCTTGATCACAGCATGTCTATGTCCATGCCTAATGGGGCCTGGACAAATTGACCCAGTATGGCAGGGTTACAAGCATATCATGAGTCATCACCAGTATAAAAATTCTAAAGACCGGTCCCAGTCTATCTACCAACCAGCCTGATTAGCAAGTGAGAGACAAAAAGAGGGACAAACCTCCCTTTCTCCCTTGTGCAACTTTCCAAAGTTCACTGATTCCTTGTGCAATATTTTAATAATATTGAGATATATGCTGATATCTCTTATATTGTGTTTGGTGTACAGTTTACAAACAGTTGAAATGGTACCCAACATCACTATCAGGAATTTATATGTTCTCAGTTTTCATAACAAATAATAAAAACCCTATGCTAACACCAATGAATCTAGTGAAAGGATTTCTGTTGACTTTGATGGGGGATGGACCAGGACCCAAATGAGGTAGAAAATTATTTTCTCTGCTTGTCGTGCATTAGAAATTGATCTAAAGAGCAGATGACCTAAAAAGAAAATAATGAATATAGTTTATTCAGTCTAATTGCTCTGATGTTATAGAAATATTGGTAGGAAAGGAACATTTTGGACTGACAGAAAATCTTATCTTTCTTTTTCCTTGCTATTTAATTTCAGTTCAAATGACTTAAAAATGGAGTGTAACTTTATAAAATGCCCACTGCACGAGAAAAGGGATAAGCAAAATAATACAAGCATTCCTGTGATTAAGGCATTGACTGAGTTCTTTGTGTTTGTTTGTATCCGAAAGTATAGAGAATAGCACAATTTCCTCTTCTCCTACTTCTAAGTAATACAAAGCCATGCAATGCTTTTTCAGTAATCCAAGTTAACTGAAGTCTAAGACATAGCAGCTTAAGTCAGCTTTGTATTCCTGAAATTGAAAACAGCCCAGCCTTGTCATTTGATTCCTTCTGGTCATCTTATCTACTTGTGCCTACGCCTGCACCAAAAATACTCTCCACCAGTGATTTTTTTTTTGGGGGGGGAGGGGGCAGAGAGAAATGTACTCCAGTTAAGCATATTCTAGACCACACTGAAGTAAAACAGGGATTTTCTAGTTCTTCAAAAGTTTTTATGACTGTTGAAAGCCTAATTCTTCCTCAAATTTCCAGCACTCGGTTTGTATTGCTGTTTGTTCAGATGGAACGGGGATTTGTATCTCTGCTTTGAATGAATAGGCAGACTTGTCAGAAAAAATTATCTCAGGTGAAAACTTTCCACCAGATCTATCAAAAAAATCACATGTGCATCTATTTGCTAAAATGGAGTATGCCCTATCAAGGACAAGGAAGCTACTATAAATAATCTGTAACAGAATATCAACAGCATACGATGGATTAACCGTTGTAAAGAGTTATTGCTGACCATGCACATTGTCTTGTCACACTGGCCTGCAGAATAAAAGTATTAGCGGATTTTACTGCAAAAATATTTCTGGAACTCATTGAACTGATTATTACCTGCAGAAACGGACTGACCGGCAGAGTTACAGATGTTTGATCATTTAAAACATTACAGGCTATTTATAAAATAAAGCCCTTCATTGAGTTAGCTCACAACTAGCAAACTAATACCTTACTGAGGTCACTTGAGCAATTTACCAAGCTCCATGTAACAGGGAGCAGTGTACTGGATCCAGTTCTGCCATCCAGGCTGATGCTGGGACCCAGGGCTGTGGACAGTGACTGTGAACCAAAAAGTCAGGAGACCTGCAGGACATACTGAATTTCCCGCAAGAAACCAGGACCCATCACATTTTGGAGATGCTGAATGTCTAGGTAAGAGTCACTCAGTCACCCAGACTTGGATTTCAGCAGTATTGATTTTTGGTAGAGTCCATTTCCTAACATTTAGCTGTTGTGGGACAGACAGTGAAGTCTTCCTGCAATTCATCCTGCCGGACAGTACCCTGGCCAGCGTACGTGGGTGTGAGAGCTGGGTTCAGATCTGGCACAAACACCTCCAGTGCTCTCAGCTGCCTCAAATAGCACACATCGTCATGTCAATAGACTGTGTAACCCTCTCCCAGTCCTGCTGCAGTTTATGTCCCCCGCAGTTTAAAATCAAGACTCCCAAGAAAGGAATGTGAGTTGCCACATTTGTTCATACCCATCTTGGCCTTGGGACATCTCTGTTTTCCACTCTTCAGGTTGCTTCCTGGAGGTTTTAATGGTTTTCCAAGGTAGAAAGAGAGGGACTGTGTCTCTAAGGTCCTTTTTTAATCTCCTCACACTAGTGAGATGTTGCCACTGGGAAGAAGTGAGGTGTTGCACAGTGACAAGTAAAAGGCAGAGGTGGAGGAGGACATGGCAGGCAGGAGAGCATCTTGCTGGCTTGAGGCTGGTCATCTGGCTCCACCAGGCTAGAAAGGAAATATGTCATTCACGATTAGGGCTCTCCCATCTGATACGCTGTCTGTTGGGTTTAAAAGTTGGGGGCCATGCATATGGGGGGCTTGCGTCCCAGTGAAAAGATAACTTGCTAGTCTGGGAAGTGGCACTTCATGACCATTTTGTAAGAGTTGAATTTAGGCTCCATCACTTGAGCGCCTGGTAGTTTTTAAGGCACTAAACTCTCCTTACAGCATGCTTGTGAAATGTGAAAGCATTGTTATCCTTGCTGAGGCGTCACAGGGACAGATCCCGAGAGATGCCTGGCTCACAAGGAAATCACTGGGATGCATCACTAAACACCTTTGGGATTCAAAGCCCAAATCACTGGTTAGCATCCCATAGAAAATCCGGCAAAGTGCCTGAGTTGAACCGTGTAGACCAAGTCTCAATCCCGTCTGTTAACCACAATCCCCTTTTTCTTATAGACAAAACCTTCTTCCCTTAACTCCCTGAGCTGTTTAAAAAATGTTGGTAAACACACGTGTGCAGAATTTGTGTATAAACTGATGCCTGTAGCTTCACATTGTCCAGTTCATTCACATATAAATGCATGGCATCATGTGCATTGGGATCTGTAGGCACGCAGGATATTATTATGGTTGCCATGCATTGTATTTGCATTACGACCTTCCTTAAATGTGCAGCATTGTTTTGTTATGCAATCAGAATGCAAATACCACTGGCACAGTGAGAAAACATTGAAGTATCCCAAGTACACAAAGTATGCAAACTGTGCAGTAAAGCACACAAATCCTAACAAGCTCATTAGTACCATACTGCAGTGATTACAGAGCAAAATGCTTTCTGTGGTGCACCAGCCAGGCTATACAGAGGGAGAGCTTTCCAATGTTTTAATGCAATGTTGCCATCAATTGTGTACTGCTACAGCAGTCATATTCTACTGGCATAAGCTGTGCTGGGAAAGAGGAACTATTCTCTGCTTGTACCTTGCCTAGGTGTCATTCCTGATTAGCCATTAGGCACTACATAATAATCACGAGGACGAGGATAATAATTACAAACACAAAAATTATGGTCTTTAGTCAGACCAAAGCCCCATCTAACTCAGTATCCTTTTTCTGACAGTGGCCAGAAGTATATTTTTAAGAAAAAAAAAGTGAGAAACAGGGCATGTACAGAGTGACTCTTTCCCTGGGATGGCCTTTGAGTTTCCAGCAATCAGGAGTACGTGTGTGAAATCTGAAACTAAAGCTCTGTAGGTGTCCTCTAGCAGTCTGATTTGCGTCATCATTTCTGTTGTAACTTAACGACTCAAAACCAGATAACCAACAGTCTATTGTTAGTGTACCTTTAACATCCTTGCCAGTACATACATATATATATACACACATATACACAAAGCAACCACACACTATCCAGTATATGCCACCTACCATTAAAAGAAAGCACAGATCTCCAGTATAGTAATTGGAAAGATCTACTGAGAGAAAGATTAAAGTTTTAAAGGAAAGTCACCCAGTCATATCATGGTATCAGAAATTATGTCAATCCTTCTTTGAGGCAGAGGTTGGACTAAATGTCCTCTCAGGGTTCATTCCTACACTGAATTTTTATGAATCTATGATTATTCAGCTGCTATAACAGTTAGAAAGTTCAGTTTTAATTGGTCTGAAATATGAAAATGTCTTTCATTCTGCTTAATCATAGAATCATAGAATGGTTTGGGTTGGAAGGGACCGTAAAGATCATCTAGTCCAGCAATCCCCCTGTCATGGGCAGGGGCACCTTACACTAGACCAGGTTGCTCAAAGCCCCATCCAGCCTGGCCTTGAACACTGCCAGGGAGGGGGCAGCCAACAGCTTCTCTGGACAACCTGTGCCAGTGCCTCACCACCCTCAAAGAATTTCTTCCTTATATATAACCCTCTTTCAGGTTAAGCCCATTGCCCCTTGTCCTATCACGTAACACACGTATAATATTATTTCAGCTGGTGGAACCAGATGAAGGACCTGTAAGGGCTGTGGTCGTGGGGACGATAGCTCTTTGGTAAGCCATAGCACAGGAGCTGAACTGCTGTACATGCATGTATCTTCTGGCCAAGAGCAACAGGGAGAGAGACATCAGCAACACAGGTGTGATCTATGGTAGCAAAAACATCTCTATGTTGTTCACTGAACACAGTTTGTGGCTGTGGTGGACACTTTTGTGGAGATCCTTGCTGCACTTCAGGATATTCTTGGCAACTGACCTTAGCAACTGATCTAAGCCTCCTGCTTTGCAGTAGGACCTAATCAATAACCAAACTGGTGTGCTGGAAAGAGAGAATACAAGTATATAGGCAGCGGTGGTGGTGAAGCAAACTGCAAAGTGCTCCGTTAAACGTATCACCTCAATGTCTGCCCTCAGAAATTCATGTGTCTCCAGGGTGAATTTCTCTTTTGAGAAGTAGTCCTTTTTACAAGGCATTAGCCATGCTCATATCTCAGTCAAAGGGTTTCCCACACAGTGCCAACAGTTATTCAGCAGTACTCATTATGCAGGTAAGATATATCGCAGTGCTGCTGCTCTGCAACACTCTGCAGATCTCTATGCACCATGTGCACAATGTCTGAAATATAAGCAAATTTATGCTGCACTCATCCTTTTTGTGGTTATTAGTGTCATTTAGTATCATCTTCCTCCAGCAAATTGACTCACCAAGCAAAATGCACAAGTGCACTTTAAAGTGGATCACATTATCACGCCTACTTCTTCTGAAGAGCCAAGTGCCATTACTACTTTTCACAAGGAATAACTGCCTAAACTATTTCACATTCTGCAGTGCATCAACAGTGTACTTCCTCCATTCAGTTAGCAATTCAGAAGAGCGATTGAACAGTACTGCATGACTATCATATTGTTCTACAATGGAGATATAAAATCTAGTGCATCACTTTACGCCTCTTTAAACGTTAGGGTATTCTTTTCTGGAGCCTTTTCATCGAGATATGTGATCGAGACACCCCTAAGGCCCTGATCATATTTGGGATATCCACAAGGTATTTGCATTAAAAATACTGCTTCCACTCATAAAACATATTAGAGGTTTCTCTCTCAACACTACTGTTCAGATGACATACAATCCTAGCTGCACAGTTAATTTCACAGTCAGCTGTAGACCAAAAGGACCAATGATGGCCAAGTGCTGATAGGATTTTATTTCAGAAATAGCTTCACATTGTTCACTAGTGTGCCTTCTTCCTCTGTATGCTTTATTTTCTAGAGGGTGGGTAGAGTATCAAAGAAATACAGCAAGGATGCAGGCTGTTAAATGGTAAGGTTATGACTAAAACTATGAACTTGGAACCAGAAACCAGGAAACTAAGAATCAGGAACAAGAAGAAATTTTGGCTAAGAAGCACAGCGAGGAGAAGGGCTAAGGGTCAGAACTGAGAGCAACCAACAATCTGCTCAGCTGAACAGCATAGCCAGAGCCCAGCCAAACCCCATATCCTACATTCAGAGCCGAGATAAGAAGTAGCTAGTGCTTGAGCTGGACAAATTGTGGCCAATCAATGTCCAGGGATGATGGTTAAATAAACTGGAAGAAAAAAAAGGAATAATGTTGTAGCCAGGGATCACATTTTGCCACCACACATTGGGATAGCTTCTTACGCTTGATTGCTGCAGCTGTCTCTACCCAGAATTATATGCGGGTCATCAGTCTCCTGGGAGTCTGCCTGTGGTAGCCTGGTGGCTCCTTGCACTTGATAGCTCAGGGGTGCTTGTCAAGGAGTGCTTGTCAAGAAACTGTCAGGAAAATCACTAAAGCACACACTCAAGCTCAGATCTCAGTGACTTTTGATAGGACTGACCTTTGTGCCTTTGAAAATCTACCCCTTGTTCTCTCCAAAGTGGTGGCTTACCATGTGGTCTGCTGTGTTTACAATTATGCGTGTTTGGTGTTTCTGTGACCTCTTTTCACTCATTACCACTGCACTTACTGTCATCGCAAAAGAAGGGTAATGATTCTTTTTTTTTTCGCAATTGTAACTAAAATGCTACCACAGCAGAGGGTATGACTTGGCCAAGGTCTTTATTACGCAACTGTATGCAGATCACTGTAAATTGCATCATTCATCTAGTTCAGTGATGCAGCACCAAGGTCACTGGGCATTTTTAAGCGAATGATAAGACCATAAGTCTAATAAATGTGCTTGGTAATCACAGCAAACATATTGTCATTGTCACAGATGTTATTCTTTCAAAATCACTTGGCAAACACAACTAAACACAGCCGTTGTGCATGCTCTGTCCTCTCACAAGAATGCACCATCAGGAACACTGAGGAGGTAAGATTGTTTAAGCAGACAAGCCGTGGCCTCCAGCTACAAAATGGTGCTTCTGACTGCACCATTGCAGCTTACTCAGAATAAACACGTGAGAGGCTGAATGAACATGGACTCAGCAAAGGGCAAATTTTGACAGCGAGCAGATTTTGAAAAGGAACGTATCCATTAGTAATGCTAACACAGGTAGAGATCAATTTCATATTATAATGATCTAGGCAGGTTTACATTAATGATCCAGTTTATTTTTGTCACCATTTTGCTGCAGTAACCCATTACTTGCTGATCCAAAAGCCTTCTCTTATCTGCCAGAAAATACATTAAACACCAAATGCATCATGTCACTGTGTGCTTTGCCATTATGTGCAGTGATTCTCCATAAGGCTTATCAGATGCTGCAATTGCTGATCTCTTTGAAAGGATATACATCATATCCCAGGCTATGTCACCACATTGCTCATGTTATGCCCTCAAAAAGTGGCGATGTACTGCCCAGAACTTGTTGCAGCTCCAGTGTCTTGCAACCTAGCATATATATGTATATTTTTATTTTTACATATGTGTATGTATATTAAATATATGTATATTTTTGGCTACCAGACATGAAGAAGCCCAAAACAGCCTGACCACTAAATATGGTCCTGATAATAGGAGGGGAAAAGGAAATTTGAAACAGATGCAATTTCTTGAATTCTTGGTTCACTTATACCCATTATTGACATGAATAAAGGTCAGTAATTCAACATTACTGCAAAATTAACTTAAGACCATTCAGTGGACAGAAAATGCCAACTTGTGAAGACAGCTGTTTAGCAAGAAGCTGAAGTAAACGTAGTGGCAAGACAGATCTAAGACAGGACACAGAGCTGGCACTCTCATGCTCAAATGACATAAACAATGCAGTCATGAAATCAGTTTCACTGCTTATCTATATCAGCCTTCTGTGGCTTCCTTGATAAAAAATGGAAAAATATTACCCTTTGCTAATGGAGCTATTTCACCAGGAAGCACGGCATGTGTCCAATTCAATGTGTCAACAGCTTTCAGTCCTCAGCTCAGTTTACCAACAGTTAAACTATCCAAGGCCTGTATTATAACCTTTTAGAGATGGCGTGTGACAAGATGATTTTTGGTAAATGGAGGAACCTTGGTACTACAAATGCGGCCCCTTGACTTGCCAAGGAGAGCAGGTCTCTGGATGCAACCTGACATTTTGTCAGCAGCTGCTGTTCAGATAGCCATTTTATCATCATTGCATACTCTGACCCACGCGATAGCCCCCCTCTCACTCAGAATATGTTCACTTTCATACGCTCCTGCATTTTGTTGCAACAGAACAGCAAAATGTTTAAACTACAGCAGAATGCTGCAAGCTCATTTCTGAGGGTGACCTTGAGGACGTCTGGCACACCAGAAGTGCAGTGGAAGACAGGCAAGCACTTTGTCTCCTATACCTCTCCTATAGTGCCTGTGTCCAACACTGGTATCGCCATCTGAAATAACAGAAAGGAACTAAGCAGGGCCCATTCTTCTGTGCGAATGTGCATTCAGAATTGAACTTTCATGTGCATGCTAAACTAAAGATAGATTAGAAATCTTCACCCTCCAAATCCATGATTTTTTTTCCCCTTTTTCTTTGAAGCTTATGTTTAAGTCTTGTGATTTTTTTTTAACTCTTCAGGGTGGGAAGTATGAATTAAAAATCAGTCTGTGACCCATTATTATTTTATAATCCTCTCTTTGGCAAGCTGAAAGTAACAGCTTGCCAGGCTTGTATTTAAACTTTCATAGCATGATGTGACAGAGTGAAATATGATGGCCCAGACAAGAGAAAAGACAGAAAAGCTAGGTGGTGTTGAGAAGACCTGTCCAGAGAGGCAGAACAAGAGTGTATTACCAAATACACATGCTTTGCACTGATCTTAGACCAAAATAACATTTATTTTTGAGGAAGTAACTGCTTAGAATATTGACCATAACATTTTCAGATTCAGGAAGCACACAGGAATAAGCGGGCCAAAAGTATCATCATGGCCATTCTGACCTTCAGAAAGGAGAGCTAGGTAAAAATGAGGAATCTCGTTTAGAGGAATGTAAAGCAGGATGGCTAAGAGATTTAAATCCTCACAGGCAGCATAGAGACCCCTGAAGGACACTGTACCAGGAGCACAGCACCAGTGTATACCACTTGCTGGAAATCCTTTGGGAACAGGTAAAAGGAAATGAGGGTGGTTAAGCAGTAAAGCAAGAGAAATTCTTGAAATGAAGAAGTGAGCATTCAAAATGACGAAGATGCATCTCAGTGAAGAAAAGAAAAAAGTTATAAATTCTGAGAGAATAAACATAAAACTATAATTAGACTAGCATTTGCTTTGTAAATGTTGTGGCAAAATTTCAAGGTGTTCATTTTCCCTGTAAGTAATTTGACTTGCCTACGACATCAAAAGGCAAATTGATAGGTTGATTCACTGGTTCCCCTGCCATTCATATCATGCAGATCAGGATGAAAATTAATATAAAGTGTTGTGGAATATAGACATTTTATACTTGTTTTAGGCAGTATAAATGATAATAGGAAGTGTAGGACAAAAATGGGTCTTAATGTTTCTAAACCATCTTCTCTGAACTTCAGCAGAAGTGCAACCATATGAATCTTTCCCTCTTCAGAAATGAGAATTCCATTAGTGCATGCTAAATCAAACTGCCTGATTTTGTAACCATACCCAAGAGTCACTTGAGATGTTTATCTGTGCCTCATTAGTGGCAAATTTACTCCCTGACACAGCAGGGCCAAATCTGTTGCAATTGCAAATGCTGATCTTCCAAATTCACACACTTCCCACTTCTATGCAACAAGATCCTGCCTAGTTATACCCACAATTTGCTCTGGGATCATGCCTCCCGCTTTGCTTCTCTGTGTCTGTGTTCCTAGCCTTGGAACAAAGAAATGGATAAGCACAGCAAGTATTTTCCCATAAATAAGTTGTGCTTTTCTAAGCAATTGGCTTAAGTAAACACATTACCTTTTGTTTACTTCTCATGACCCCTAGTCTGAACTAGTTCCAGTGGAGTTCAGTAAAATGAATTCCAGAATATTTTGCACAAGAATTCTTAAAAAGCAAATATGCCAGCAATGAGAAGTACTTATTTCAAAGGCTCTTTCAATTCAGAAACAGAATCACAAGCCTGAGGACAAACAGATCATCTAATTTACCTCTGACCTGAAAAGTATTAGGAAGACAATTCATTTTATATATTCTTGAGCAGTTTTGCCATGCTAAGCATCTGAATAAGTGCTTGCACTATCAGGACCCTCTCTCACAGAATCATTGGTCTTCTATCTAGAGAGAGAAATATTTTCTAGGCATTTCACTGCACAGTTCAAAATAATGAATAAAGTGGAAGATAATCAAGATCATAAAAGTATTCATTGAGAAGGAAGACACCCTAAAACACTGATGAAATAATCTGCTGCCATTTATTTCCTTCACATTTCCCTTTATTTCATTTATTTCTTTCCCCTAGCCCTTTGCAAAGCTACATTCATTTTCTCTACCACTGCCGACTGGATTTTGCTCTTGTTATGACTGAACACACATCTCCATTTTCTCTTGATGGCTTGATACTTGTAATATTATATTTTGAAACACCATCTTGTGCATTCTGTGCTTCACTGCTGTTGTAAAAATGTTAGGTTCCTGTAAAACTAAAAGCAGCAAATAGATTGGAGGGAGGGTAGATAAAATTGCAAAGATTTGTATTTTGCTTGCTCAAATAGAGTTCTGCCTGTCAGGAGACATTTTTAGGAGTTGCCTTTGCTTTGTGTGGTGCTTTTCTGCAGTGACAACAGGCGGTGGTTTAGTGGCAATTTTAAAATATAACATTACTGTATATTACAAACAGTACAATAGTGTTTTAGACAGTAACATCTTTAAAACAACCAAACAAACAAACAAGATGACATTCCTAGTTTCCTCTCTCTGTTGTAGCAACCTGTTCTCAGACAATTCTTCAACATCACAAAGCAGGGCCACTCATTCTTCTGTTAAAAAACCCTAAACCCACACACATGAATTCTGAATATTAATTAGTAATTTTATAAGAAGGCAAGCTGGTTTTTTTGAAACAAATAAATTTGTATTTTCACTTAATTTACTAGGTCTATTAAATATTTACTTTATTGCTTTCCAGTTTCTAGTATATGTATTATACATTAAACACTCCGAGAAAAGATTTTTTTTTAATTATCATTTATTTCACATTTTTTCCACTTCTAGGACCTTCGCAATACAAATGTTTTTCTTTAAGCTGGAAGACTTTCAAAACACCATTTATGCAGTCATCTACCTGGTAGCTTGATTTTTTATTTCATTATCAGCCATTAGGCAAATACAAGGTAAGTCATATAATCTAATTTTGTTAATGGAACTTAATGTAACTCTAGGCAATCTAAAAATAAGTAAATAACCCCTTGCCCCTCCAACAACCATAAAGAGACTGTAATCAGGCTACCAGAAAATAAATCTCAGAAAACCGTTAGAAGTGCAAAAAGTCCATAGAGTAAAGCACACGGGTACGCGACCAGAAGCTGCTGTCCTTCCATAGCCAATGCAGAGGTAAAAATTTTGGAGGCTGACAAACTGCACCATCCAATAATAGACAGAGCTAACAAAGTTCCCAGGGTCCCCCTAGGAGAAAAACAAAAGAAACGAGACAGAGTCCACTTGTTAGTAAATGTAGCATTGAATCTTATCAAACTCAAGTTCATGTCTAGCAGCTTGTTATTCATAAGGTAACAGTCACTGGAAGAACCAAGGACTGACTGACTTAATGAAAGTCAAGCCTGAGAAACAAATTAAAATAGTAACAGGGTAAAAAAAAAAAAAAAGGTAATTTCTTCTGCATGGATAAAAGCAGCAGCTTCATCAGGAGCACTCCTAAAAGGACAAGTGCATTTCCAAATAAATCTTCCAGGGCTTCAGCAGATGCAGCAGCTGAAACTTAATTTTAAAGTTAGCAAAGATCCTGTTGCAGCCAAAATCATCTTGTAGGAGTTGTTTGGATCTAAAATGACACTACAGACCTACTCTTCCATCAGGCAGCCTGATGGCCTGGAGAGCCTGCAGTTTGGTAACACACGGCACAGGTTTTCAGCGTGCCTCCGACTCTGAGGAGAGGCAACGAGGCTTAGAAGAATGACACCCCAGGTGACCGGGCAGAATGGTATTCACTGCCTCCCAGCAGAAAGCTCAACCGGTCTTTTAAAAAAGGGTGCACACTGAGCAGATAGTAAGGGATGGGAAAAAAACCACTGAGAAATAATATTTTGCTCATCCCGGCATCCTTCTCTGCGAAAAGAAAGGAGGGTGGCTTTCCACACTGCCCATCGGTGGCACCTGGGCCCTTCTGAAGTTACCTTCTGCCACGTCTCAGGTGCAGGGTGGCCCAGAGAACTGACAATTATGGGACTATGCTCAAAAGCCCACAGAAATACTCCTGCAGATTACAGACAGCTCACTATTAAACCCTGTAGGAACAAAATCTTGCCAATAAATAATGTTTCACATATGCTTTATTTGCGCTCCGCATTTGCAGCCTGCTTCTGTAAAATGCATGAGATCACGCACACAATACGCTGCTGAAGTACCTAATGAGATCGGCTGCGTTACACGCGCTTGCTGTGTCGGTCTCAAGGACTTGGAGAATGAATCAACCTCTGCCACTTGCTAAACAACCTCCTGGTGCCCTACTCTTCCAAAGTATCAGCAAAACAGAACCAGAGGTGAGAAGCAGTGCGCTTATGTCCATTTATCAGAAATAATCACCGTTAATATTATTATTGCAGTTGAACCATGATGAGTAAAGCTGTCCCTATATAATTGACTTAATTTACTTAATGCAATCATATCACATAACATCGTTCATTTCTTGGCAATCCAGTCTCCAGGCCAACAAGGTGCTTTGTGTTGTCAGCTCTCAGAACTTCAAGGAAGGAAGGAGAGAACTGATTTTAAGGTGACTCAGCACCTCATTGCAACTTCAACCTGTTAAAAATAAAACATTAAAGACCATGTGATTTAATATCCTCAGTTTAAGTGTTCCTTAAACCTATACAGTGGCATTCAGGGAAACTACACTGGACTCTGTGAACGAAGTTCCTGGCCTCTGCTCCAAGTGGAGATGCTAAGATGCTCACCTAAACACTTAGCCAGAAATTCAGAGCTGGTACGGATGGCTCTTTGAGCAGGTACCCATGCTGGCAGAAGGATGGGATGTGACAGGAACAGACTGTGCAATGACAATTTTCAGCTAGTGTAATGATCTTTAGGGCGCTATCACAAGGTGGTACAATTTAGAGCTGTGACTGTTCTGCCTTGCACTGAGAGTCCAATAGGCTCTCATGGTTTGTTCCAGGACTGGCAGTGAACAGGATGGAAATGTGGCATAAAATGTTATTGGAGCCAAGAGATACTTCTGTACACTGACAAATTCAGTCCTGGATCTAACAGCATGTTGCTGCCAAAAGGAATGGTTTGGCTTTAGCAGAGAGCTTGTGTCTGGCATGCCCATGAGGGCCAAATCCTCAAGCATGGGAGAGGGGCAAAAGGCAGATGTCACGTTCACAGTGATCAAGAGGACCAGGGGTGTACCAGCATGAGATTGAGCTGGGGGGACAGACATGATTGGGCCTCCTCCACTCCTCTCACAGCCTGCAGATGTGGTAACCAAATAGGTCCTTTGCATCAGCTGGGCCTAAGAATTTTTTTCTCTAGTCTTACGCTCCTTTCCTTCACTGTTTAGTCAAGGAAGTTGCTTGACCACTCTGTTCAGGGAAGTGATAGCAAAGAAGTGTTGTTTTTTCCAGGAATAAAGTCTGCTGATGTTTCTCCCAGAAAGGTGGTGCAGCCACCTTGGGCTCAGACATGACAACAGCACAGAGGGGCACAAACAAAGCTTTGAGACAGCCTGGTTCCATGCCAGTTTGTATAAGAGAAATGGTCATCCCTTTGGTACTTTTCAGCACTGTCCTGATTTCAGCTGGAATAGAGTTAATTTTCCATCCAGTAGCTGCTGTGTTTTGGATTTAGTACAAGAAGAATGTTGATAACACTGATGTTTTCAGTTGTTGCTATGAAATCAAGGACTTTTTGCAGTTTCTCATATTGAGCTAATGAGCAGGCGTGCAGGAGCTGGGAAGGAGCATAGCCAGGCAGCGAGCCAAGCTGGCCAATGGAAATATTCCATACCATAGACGTCATGCTCAGTTTATGAATGGGGGTTGGAAGCTCTCTGTTCTTCTCGTTTCCATGAGTTTGAGTCCTTTCTTGTCCAGGAGTTTGATTTTTTTCAGGAAGTTCGGGATTTCGGGGTTCTGCGATCGTTGCTCAGGGACTGTCCACAAATCGGTCATCGAGTGGTGAGAAAAACTGTATTGTGTATAGTTTGTTTTTCATATTCATTATCATTGTTATTATCATTAGTATTATTAGAATTAGTCTTTCCTTTGTTGCCTTATTAACCTGTCTTTATCTCAGCCCACGAGTTTCCCCTTTTGTCTGTTTCTCCTCCCCATCCCACTGGGGGGGGAAGGGGAGGGGTGAGTGAGCGGCCATTGGGTCCTAGGTGCCGGCTACTGGGTTAAACCGTGACGAGCACTGAACAGGTTCTATATTTTGCTTCATTCACTTACAGTGAAATAGCTAATCATGAAAATCGAAAATTGTTGGATTAATATCTAACTTTGCAATAGATGTGTGCATTATCTTATGTGTATTTTCTGTGAAAACAAACATTGAAGTTAGTTGCTGACAAATTGCAATGGACAGAAATAACATTTTTACAACTACTAGAAAAAAATCATGCATGTATTGCTGTCTTTTCTTTGCCACTTTAAATAAGTTTTTAAATTAAAAATAATGAAACATATGTTGGATTTAAATGCGGCCACTTAATTTTAATAGCATGTTTGTAACAGTTAACCTTGGTACTTGCTGTGTTCAAGCAGTTTCACATAGTGAATGAGAAAGGACCGCAGAATCCTGTAGATAGGCACTTATCAATTAATTTCAGAAATAATGGTTTAATTTTGTAAAGGCTATCGCAGTACAGTATTTATAGACCTTCAAAATATGTGTTTTCTGTAAATTTGCAGCATTTTACAAATGTGCAGTGTATGGTTGGGGATTCCTTGTACATACAACAGTATCCTGCGCAGTTAAAACAGCTGGAGTTAGCCCCACCTGTCCTACGACTATGTATCTGCACCTTTTACTAGGGTGCACTATTAAACAGGTTAATCAAGAAAATGCAGGAAGTGGAGGAGAAGAGAAAATAAATGGCTTCTTCAGTATCACTACTGTTCATCTCATCAAGGACAGCTCAGAAACACTTTAATACATGGACTATGGTCAGGTTAACCCATCACAGCTCCACAGAAACAAACAACAAGGCTTGTGTCAAAATCTTCATCCCACCATATAATTCCCTTAAAATAACAATATATAAAATCGCTGCTTTTCCAAAGAAAACAAACAGGGGCACTTTCTATTTCATCAGCTGCCAAGTCCCATATGTTACAGACTGGAAAGTTAAAAATGTGAGTGAACAACAAAGACTAAGGAGGCAAAACATTATTAATAACATGTTAATGAGTGATAAAAGTACTGCTCAAGGCCTTCAGGCAAGACCTGGAGCTTCCTTGTACTTTGCTGTACATAAACACAGTCTTTATCTCAAAAGGCTTACCGAATGAGGAGGAAGGAAAGGCTTGCATACAAATTTCCTATTCACAGGCACATTACTGAACATCACACACAGATACATACACCAGCACACATTTGGTTTTTCAAAGTTTTCAATGCTATTGTCAGGTTTGCAATTACACCACAACTATACTTCAGAGTATACAACTCTACTACATCTTTAAGACTTGTTCTAATTCTCCAAATCATTAAGGGTTGGCTGATTATTTCATTCTGTCACACAGAAGTCAGTCAACAGAAGGAAAGGAAGTATAAGGATGGAAGCCTGATACTATGAATAAAAACGAACAGCAGAATCAGCTACATAAAACCAAAGTCTGGGAGTCGCTTTTGAAATTGTTACTTGAGTTTGGCCGCTGTTGCCTCTGCAAAACAAAAAGCACATTTGGGGCTGCTGCAAAAATCAAAGCCACTCTCAGTCCAAGTAGGAAACAGTGAAATTAAGGACTCATATTAAAATGAACATCTATCACCCCTCTCAAACACAGTTCAGTTTTGTCCATTTCCACCTACCCACACCAACAAAATTGTGTTTTTCTTCACAGTTTCAGAAGCCAACATTCTCTACACAACCATTTACAAAATGTTTTGCACAACACCAGCTTTCCAACTTACTGTCCTCCATACGATTCCTGTTGTCATAGACCGGTACTTACTGTAGCGAGAAGACAACTGCAGAAGAGGACAAAATCACCATGGGCAGCAGGCAGTAGCCCAAGACACTTGCAACGCAGCCATGCGAGACTCCTGGGATGCTCATCAGGTTGAGAAGGGCATGCATAGCAAAGCACCCAACGGCACTCATGCCATACACATAGCCGAAATGAACTTTTCCTGCCTGGAATAAAGATGAGTAACCATGAAGCGTCAGAAGTGAGCAAGTGACCACAAAATGTTGGGAGAAGACTGAAGGCAAGCACTAGGTTTGTTCCTTTTTCTTGCTGACACTTTCTCTTCACCTCACCTACATCGGTTCAATTGTTAATCACAGCTGACACTTTGGGGTGATTTTTGCATCAAAAAATTCCAAGGTACAATTGTGAGAATGTGCTTGTCACTGATTTAAACTTATAAGGCTTATTCTCAGTCTTACTGTAATTGGGCTCCAAACAGGACAGGAATTGGTTGGGGGGACTTGGGGAGGTATAAATGGTAAAAAACTGAGAAAAAATTATGGAAAGCACATTTTAGTATCAGGTAAAATCTTTTCCGTAGGTGCACATGGGGCTGTGCAAAAATGTCCTAAGTAAAATGATGACTCCACTTACTTAATATGCTTCACGTTTTCTTACAGACCTCCAGCTTTAAGCAGGCCTGCAAAAAACTAGTAAACCTTTGCTGAAAGTATGCTGGTTTTCAGGATGAATGTGTCCATTCTTCCCCTTGACTACCATGAGAAAGACACATCTCTGTGCTTAGATCAATACAACGTGTTCATTTCAACATAAACCTTAGTAGTAACTGTCAGCTTGTGTTCTTGTTTTGTTCCAGAGAATGAAAAATTCCCCAGGTGTTTTTTTCTTCCAGGTTTTATTCCTTTGTGTGAATTTAGTGCCTGTGAAAGGTACTAGCCTGACAGCCTGGAGCCTGATGTTTTCTAATTTATACACAAAGCTAGTACAACAGGCAACAGTGGCCACAGCACCACCAACTTCTTCATCTCCTGCCATCAGTTTGAAGGATCACCTCCGGGCATGAGGGCATTGTTCACTCCCGAAAATGAACACTCACAAAAGACTGTTAAATATTTTTTCTCTCTCTTCAAGCTTCCAACAAATGAAATACTGAATGCTGGCTATGCAATACTGTTGGTTTGGTATCTGTACATCAGAAATAAACAGCAATTGGGACTAAGAAGGTTTTGTTTGCTTTGTGTTGGAACTTTGTATCCTAAAGATGACATGCACTCATGAAGAAGAAAGCTCAGACCTTGGACCCAACTCTTAACTCAGCACCATGGAATAAAATTCTCACATGAAGGGCCACAATGCATTATCTTCCTAAGACATAACAATACGTATATACATACTTAAAACACAGGTATGTTTGTGCATACATACACACACACACATCCATATTTTGCACACATACATATTGCACATGATAAACCACATGAGAATCAAAACTAATAGAGGATCTCAGTTTCCTAACCATTTTGCAGCTTATGGTTGGATTCTCTTGTTATGGATAAAGGTGGAAACATTATTGAAACTTTTTTTATGGTTTGCAATATTTACAAGTATCTCTTCCATGACAGTTAAGGAGGATTGAGAAGACCTCTCATCCATACATTTTAATAAAATCTGGGGAAACCAGCCTTGAGGACCTTCCTTCTCTGTCGCCTCTTCCTGCATCCTTTTGGGTGGAAACTGATCCCTGGATGCCAGCAGTATCTGAGCCAGACAGATACAAAACAATGCAGTGGAGAGAGCCTAATCTAGCAATGACACCACCTGAAAGTGCTAATGCTGCAGGTTGGTGACAGGTCACCAGCTCCAGCTGGAGAGCAGCACGCTTATGTGAAAGGCAGCCTCAGTCAACAAGGCCTGTCTCTACATCCACGCTGTTACCCTGTTGTCAGCTCGACCTGGCTCACTGCTGAGCTCTCCTTTGGTTCCAGCCCTCGAGGTTAGGTCAGGTACAGCCAGGCTGTACCTGTTGTCCTTGCAACTTCCCGAGTGCTGGCCTTTTCCCTGCCACTATGATCCCCATAAAGGACTAACCTGTTCCTGAACTAACAGCGTAAGAAATCTTCCTATTTAGGAACAGTCTTTTGCTGACATTTGCATGCTATTGGTATAAAATAATCAGGAAATATTGCTTTACCAAATAAAATTAATAATAGCTAGAGATAACGTGGGAGAGCAATACTAGCTCAGATTGTTATCAATTACAGTTTCAGTCATTAAAGATTTGTAGTAAGTTTAACATCAGCAATGGTTTGGGGCATCATTCACTACAGACCAGCTAAGAAAAGCTCTGTCTCAAACAGATGCAATAACTAGAAGCTAATATTTTAGACTGTTCATTTCAGTGTAGCTAATTATTCCACACAGCACTATTTAGCAGCTTAATTTAAGATTAAGAAATTACTGAGACACAGACGAGGGGAGCACTAGCAGCTAACTGAAATCTCCACTTGGAGAAATGTTTGGTTTGTGGTGCAGAGGAATGAGAGAAAAAAAAAAGCAGCTGAACGTGTTGGTTCCAATTCCAGACTTTCTTAACATATGTAAATATATTGACTCACACATGCAGGAATACTCCCAATTCACAGTGATGTAAGCAAAATCAGAATCAGGCTTGATTAGTCTGGCAGGCTTTGATGAACTGAAAGAGCTAAATTTGTCCTGCAGAAGGAACAAGGTTAGAAGAAAGTCAGACTTTGTGCGCTTGTTTGCTTCTGCCTAGAGTGGTTACTACTATGCTTACTATACTAAGTGGATGGGGAAGTCTGATTTCGTACAAATGACTATGTAAAATGCAAAGCAGCTGAGACTCGGGCTTCTGCTAACTTTTGCACCGCCGCTGGTTTTCTATTTGCAATGGAGCTGCCCTGCTTTACGCCAGTATGAGGAAGATCAAGTCATGCTGCCAGGCTAACAACCCTTTCCTCTCTTCCTCTCTGCTCTGAAAGAACTGCTACCATTTGAAGAATATCTTTGCATATTTTTCCATACTTAAAAAGCTGAAACTAAATAAAATTTATAAATTATTTTTGGAAAAAAGCTCTCAACCAAATTATGTTCCTGGTGCTATTAGAAGAGAATTATTCAAGTACAGAAGGGTATCATAGCTTACACAGCTTAAGAGCCACTTCAGTATTCAAATACATCCCAGATAAAATGAGCAGCCTGAATTTATAAGGTGGCCCATGGAAATCCCATGGACATCCCACAGACTTACTGCTGTGGAGTTGTGGCACAAAACCACTGGACTCTATCAGAGGAGTTCTGCTGGCTTAAAACTGGAGCATTGAAAATAGTTGTTTTTCTAATGACATGTAAAACTTTTAATATCCCAGAATAAATACAGTAAGTACTTTATTTCAATAACAGTAGTTTAATATTCATTGTTGGCTATCCAGGGAGCAAACTCAACAGCAACCTTTTTTTTTTTATTATTCCTTTCATTTAGCTTTTCTTCCTATTTCCTGATTATAATCAATTCAATGCATTCTCCTTTTATTCCCCTCATACCTTTATTTCTTTAGGTGGAAAATAGCCTGTCTTCTCTCGTTTCCCATCTTCTTTTCTTTTTATTCCCTTTCCTCCTGCCTCTTCTACCCTTTTAAAAGATTTTTATTTTTATAGGGACATACATCATAATAATACTTGCCATTTATATTGCAGTTTGCACATTCAAGGTACTGCACAGACAGTACAAATTGAGTAAGAACTTGCAAGAGTCTCCTGATTCAGCACTATTTATCACAGAGGAAATGGAGAATTAGAGCCTCGTTTCTCTCACCTCAGTTGCTAGAGCAGTAAAGCCCTTCCCAGAATGGTCCCACCTTATCCCTGTCTGATAAATTGCTGCCGACAATCAGAGCTGTACTTCAGCAGGACTGGAGAGCCCCTGTTGTCAGTGATAAATAGATGAATTTGGAGTTGTGTGCAATTCCTGTCCAACTTTCCTCCTGTAGGAAAGCTATATTCATAAAGAAGTTAAACACAGGCTACAATATTTTGTTTAGCAGATGACGTAGAAAAAAGAATATACACTACAAAAGCACTAGAAAAATTTACAGGAACGTACTGTAAATTTGAAGCAGGGGGGAAAGACTGTTTCCATTAACTTTTTTCAATTATTTTAGTTACATAAAGATAATATCTTTTGATATCTCTACATTCCCCAAAATAATATTGAGAGATGATAACTTCAAAACAGTAGCAAAAGTGTTAGAAAACTGGGCTGGTCTACTATGCCTTTTTATTCCCTCCTTTTAAACCTCCTTGTTAGGTCCTTACCTAGCACACACTGCCATGCTTCAGGTGTTCAGAGCCTCCCTAGGATATACACTGCAGAGATCTGTCCCTTGTTCATATTATCCCATCCCAAAAATGGTGTGGTCTTTTATTCCCACTGGAAGTAATACATCACTTCACCTGTATCACATCTACATTACATTTAAACTTTATGCATGTACTTTCAAACCACAAAGACCTTTTAATATATAATCTCAGAACAAATGGCAGCAAATGACTCATTTTATGATAGTCCTATATCTTCTGCAACTTCACATGCATTATCACCTGGGCATTAACTTGTTAGAAAAGAATTCCCTTCAGATTTCTACTACATCCTACCAGCAGCAATGTTGCTCCAAGGGCCAAACAGAAAACCATAGGTCCGGTGAGGTCTGTCTCATTCATAATGCTGCCATCTGCAGGCTTCATTGGATTTAGAACCATTAATGTTTTTTGCCATATATGCTCAAAATTGATCCCAAGTTCTGCAATGAGAAATTCCAGTATTGTTAATTGCTCACAAGAAAACAAAACTTTTATAGAAACCCATTAGGCACCACAAAACCCAAAACAAGCAAACAAATTAATCACTTTAATGAAGATAATATGGTAAGATGATCTATTCTGTAGTAGGAACATGCTGTCTCTGCTATATAACCAGTATATCTGAGACTCATCTCTGATTCTAAATTGGAATATTAATTTATTGAAATCAGTTTTAGGCAGTGAACCAAAAAATGCCCTCAGCATTTTTGAGTTAATATTTGGTTTTCTTATATTTAAAACACATATATCTAGTGCCACACTACCTTAGATGTTGAAAAATATGTTAATTAACAGTAACTGCAGAATTCAAGATACCCTAGAACACCGAGGACAGAGATATATGGTTTAATTCTGGCAAATCTGACAAGAGACGTGTCTTAAGGCTGAACTGTCAGAGGCACTTGAAAATTACATTCTTCCCTTCAAGGCAAGTTAATAATACTTTGTGCAGCACTTTACAAGCTTTTCTTTTGCATTTAAAAAGTAGTTACCGAGGACCCCTAGAAACAGAACAAAATTCTTCCCCATTAAAGTAGATGGGATGCTGTCATTAACTTCTCTGGGGCAAAGACTTCCCTTGTAACTTCTGCAGAAACACTTCAGTTTGCAAGAGTAATCATCTTCCCTGAGATGCTCCAGCAAGGAAAAAGTTAAGTTCAGAACTGGGTGCCAGAACTACCACAACTCACACGTGTTAGATCTTTTTGGAAAGCCAAGTCTTTACCTTATTCCACAGATCCACCATCTCTAGCTGAGCCAAAACATTATATAAATCAAGTTATTCTGTATTAAAATGTGTGCCTTTGGTCAGATTTATGTGGTAAACAGATAGGAACATCTCTGAAGCCCTGTGGATCAGAAGTAGTTGTATTTCAACATACTTTTCACAGGGTGGGCCACCTGCTGAGTTAAATGCTTGGAAGTCTGAGAGCTAGAGATCTAGCAGTTATCCATATCAAACAGAGTGATCTTGCTGGTTTTAAGGCAGTAGTAGTATCTTTTAAGTAGTAAAAACCCCGTTTGCCTTCCAGTAGGCAAAGGCAGGTTGAATATGCTCCTTTTACATTATGCTGAAATAATCACAAACAAATTCTCCAACTTTTTTTTAATGTAGCACAAGTATTTTGTAAACTACAAAATCAGCCACTAGGATATAGGATGGTTCAATCATCATAAAGAATGATATTGTTAGTGTAGTTAAATGATCACCTAATTGAAGCTGAAAGCAGCTTTCTCAATATCTTTCCCACTGAAACAAGTTATTTAGGATCTTCAAAGCACTAGATTTATTACTAGATATGCAAAAATGATTATTATCAGTGTTTATTAGTAATAGATGTTCCAATATGTACCCACGATAAACACAACAGTGGAAAAAATATTTAGAAATGTGAATGCAAAACTTATTGTTATGCTGTCACCTAGTGGTAGTAAAGTATATGCTATATCTGCCATAAGGCCGAATGAATCCACAGCAAATTCAAATCAGAAAATGCAGGTTTAGGGGCACAGCCAGGCTTGGCAGCTCTGCTGCAGTTTCTCTAGTGACTGCCACTAGCTGGCCACACACATTGTCCATGGTTTTAATTTTACCTTCTAGCAAAGGAGGTTCCTCATCAAAACCATCAGCATAACTAAGAGAGGAGAGAGTGTCAGGACTGTACGTTGGTTGCAAAATCTGACCCATGTAACTCTGAGAGGACAGAAGCATTTCCGACGGGGCAAAAGCACTGGCTGGAGGTTGCTCTCCTGTCTGGCTCCTGGGACATGAAGCAAATCACAGCAAAACAGGTAACTGCAATGAGCAACTTCACAATAGCTTAGAGCTGCTTGCCCATAGGCCATGGTTTAAATTTTCAACTGTTTTCAGTTTGGGGCTTTTGGAAATTTTCTGGGCACAGTAACCGCCACAAGTCGTGAATGCCGACACCGGACTTGTTTCCCACAACCCCCTCCGAAACCAGGCAGGGCACTTGCCAGCCTGCCAGCAGGTTGCAGCCCATCGCACCCACATCTGTGCCTGTCCAGTGCAGGCAATGGCACAGCGCAGGCCCCCGGGCTGGGGGTGAGGGGAAAGGGAATTCAGGAACTGTGAGGGCACCCACAAACTGAGGCACTCCTGACTTTTTCACCAAGCAGCCTGGTGACGTTCCTCAGATATGTCCATACTGCTACTGAAGCCACATATTTTAGATCAATGATTTTTTTTTCTTGAATCTGAGAAAGACCTTCAAGAATTTCCAGAAATATGTGCCCCAAAATCCACATTAATAACATGAAGCTCAGTCACTCCGATTAGGTAAACAACCTGTAACATCTGTATCTGTAAAAGCAGTATGGAACCCAAACCTTTATGAAGAAAGGTTTAATTATAAGTAATTCTGCCTTGAAGGAAGTCTAGATGATCTCTTGAAGCTCTTTCCTCCCCTACTTTCTGTGATTCCCTAATTACTATTACATACGATTTTACTTCGGTACGACCAGAAGGCATAAGCCAAGTCTGAAATCCTGTGTGACTGAAACCAATACATCTATAACAGCCAGTGACATCCAAAAAGGCTGACAGGAATAATGAAAAAAACAGGGGAAAGCTGGGAAATAGTAAGAATATAACACAGAACAGCCCCAGAACTCCTAGAGAGAGCTAGGGCCATTCTCTCACCCTTTGAATTCCACTTCGGTGCTCTAACTAAACCCGCTCTTTATTTCCTGAGATTTTCCAGAGGGGTGGCACAGGCTCTATGGAGCACTGGCACCATGGGCAGGAGTGATGAAACACCTTTGTGGGGCACAGGTTCTATTGCCAGGAGGCCTGAATGCATGGCTGGGAGGAACACTGTTGGCTTGAGCTGGTTTCCTGCCGCTCATACCCTTCTGCAAGACCCAGGGCCAAGCAGATCCATCAGCTGCTGAACAGGGAAGCTGCAGCAACATCCAGCCTCTACCACACAGTTGTGTAAAAATCCCCTTAAGGGGAAACTCTCAGAACTTCTTTCCCTTAGTGTCCCTCTTCCAGGGGCAGAAATCACCAATAGGTTTAAAAAATACATGAAAAAAAAGAAGCAACAAGATTCCTCCCGTCTTCCTACTGCTACAGCTTGTATTTCTCCCCTGAAACTTCCACTGTGTTCATTATGCAATCTTTGTTTGGCAATTGCATACTGGTTTTTGTCAGTAATTTCATTTGAGCTTTGAGAAGTATCACCTTTTTTCTCTTTTTTTTTTCATAGCATACTTACTTTCTGCTTCCACAGACATTTTCATTAGATCCGTAACTGTTGTAACCTTCTTCCTGGTCATCTATGGTATAATTGGACTGGTAAAAGTCAACGTGGAACTGCTCGAAATTTGACATTCTGGTTGGAAAAAAGATCATAAGTATTGATAAAATCACCTTTGCAACCAGCCAATATCTATACTTTGAACAATCCTAAACTGAAATGAAAACAAAGAACCTTAAAGCCACAAACTCAAGAGAATCTTTCTATAGAAACACATAATAATATGGAAGTGACAAAAGGGGACTCTTTACTTTCATTTTTTATAACAAGAGAAATTAATCTTCTGCTACCATTAATTATTGCATATTAATTTACAAGTGGCATACAAGACTTCCTGTCTTGCTAGCATTACCAAAAATAACTTAAATACCCACAAGTACCCACAAGATTAACAATGGACTTCATCTCCTACACCACCGGGCCGATGCTGCAGGGCGCCTCAGGGGATTGCCTGATCCAGCCCCCAACCCACAGCAGGGTCACTGACAGCAGGGTGCCCAGGGCTGTGTCCGATCAGGTTTTGAACAGTCTGGCTTTGTCATCTTTACTCCTTCCCATCAGCTGGTTATATTCATTGATGAGATCCCCCCGAGGCCTCTCTCCTCCCAGCTAAAGTTCTTCAGTGATTTAGGCAAAGACCTGAGCAGTATTTGCCTGTAAATGCACAGATGTATGTATGCATTTCACCACTTGGCTAGCATTTATGTAATTAAACTCTTAAAACACGCAGCAAAGTTATATAAGCTGACTCATAACCACAACCATATCCAATTTACTTAGATTTTCATGTAAGATATTCATCTTTCCTAACATTTCCCATTTTCTTCACTTTTGCCCTGTTTTCCAACTTTCCAAAGGCCATTGGCAAAATATGCTTTTCACTTCACAGTTACTCTCACAGTTATCTCTGTATTTATCAAGGACATGCTGTTTATGAAAAATATTTTTGTAAATCTCTTCATAAGGTAAAAGTTATGAAGATTAGTATTTCATCAGGGACCTTGAAATGCTGCATATTGAAGTTTCAACACTGTATCCCATAATCAGACTAATTTGTGGGGACCCAATTCCTTCATTTACCCAGAGCATTCAAAGTAGAAGTTACATAATACTATTTTCTTAACTGCTGACCAATCATGCAGGATTTCCAAATTTAGAAGAGAAATAATTTTTACATTGTCAATATGAATTAATGCAAATTAATGGTACTAAGCTATTTACTGTGATTTTATTTGGAATTGCACATCAGTTATGCATTTGTTCAATAAAGATTTTACAGGGAATATGTTTTAAAAAACTTTAATTAGTACTTCTACCCCAACAATTCAATTCCAGTAAGTCTCTGATATTCTTTGCTGTCACTATAAGGAATTAAATAATAACTTAACCAGGTATGCTACAATCTGTGTAGTAGAAAGATAAACTTATTTTCCAAAAGAACTGGGAATTAAGGTTACTTACTTTTTAAAATATTTGATGAAAACTCCAGTCTGTTGAATTTACAAGTTGGAGTACACCTAAAATATCCTCTTGCTTCAACAGGGACGAGCTTAGTGCTATTTATAAGATTCTAAATTTGATCTTTGAACAGATGCATATGAAGGAAAAAAAACCCCACAACCTCTCAACATCACGGCCAGCATTTAACAAGAGCTAACAACAATAAGCAGAAAAGGATAGGAATCTTCAAGGAAAGCAGAACAAAATGAACAAACACTGTTCCATATATTTCAACCCAATACTCTAGATCCTAGTCTAGAGCTTCTTTCTTAAGTAGGTATTAATAAAGGTCCTGGTGGAGCCCTCATGAGCTGAGGTCTTAGATATTAAAAAGTTTTAACAATATGTAAGAATATCTGTTAAATGAGTAGCGTAAATACATTTACTTGGGAGTACGTTTCTAGCAGGGGTTTCTGCAGTGTGGACGACGGGACACATGCAGCCTTAGAGCCCTCCCTGTCAGCTGGCAGAAGGATCTGTTGGTCATGTGCCTCTTGGAGAGAATGTGATGCTCCCTGGGACAGCAATGGCAGAGGGGAGGAAGGCAAAGGCACGGCAGGACCTAGTTCCTCTGCTGGTCCAAGGCCAGGACCACCCTCTCCAGGCACATCCCCCTGCCCCATCGCTTCTCCAGGAGCTCTCATCCATCTGCAAAGCAGCCCCAGGCTGCCAGAGGCTCTCTTGCAGCGCAGCACCCACCAGGGCAAGTCTCTACTTAAAAGACAGCGAACGCTGCTCAGCTCTTTGAGGGTCTTTATGGAATGTGCAGACATCAGATTCACGGTTATTTTTTTTCATGCAATGCTTAGAGTGATACCTCCTTCTTTATCTGACCCATTGTGACTAAAACCTCAGGAACTTCTCTATAGTCCTGGCTACTAGAAAACTTGTAGCACAGCATTGATTTTGAAACAGCATTTAAACTTCAAAGACAGCTTTTCTATATACACATACTTTAGTATCAGGTACTTAACCAGTCGTAACAGGTGCTGCTTCTTTCACTTATTTATTGGATAGCTTCCCAACAAATGCTTGGGCTGCTTAATTTAAGGAATGGGACATTAAATGGGATGTATTATCAGGCCATTAATCTATGTCTCAGCTGCATATTAAATTCTGTGACGCTGAAGGTCAAATGACTTCCATTTCATTAGAATAATCATGCCCTGTACATGACCTACAATACTATGAGAGAATTATAGGTGCATTTTTAACAAAGAAAAAATGAAGTATACAAAGTTTTCACTCCGTATATATGTCCAAAAACGAGCCCATAAATTAAGGACGGCAAGAAGTAGAAAAATATAACATTTTTTTCTGCTAATTAAGGGCAATCTAACTATACAGAATTTATTAAAGCTATTGTTAAGCCTCCTTCATGCTCTTAAATGTCTCTCCTGCCGCTTCCAGAGTAACAGTTCATGCTACTACACCCACCAAGGTGAAATTTAAGTTTCAATTCTTAGCAAACTGATAATCTCTATAATGTCTAACCATCTCAGTTTAGATAATATGATTTGATCTTGTTTATACTATATCAGTGGGGGGAATGATATGGGATTAACTTCTGTCCTTCGGGAAAGTAATAATTTTTTTTTTTAAGCATAGAAAAAATCCTAATTTGCTAGGGTTATGCCTGTTTATTTTTATTACAAAAATGCCTTGGTTACTTTTGTTACTTTCTGTTAGAAAAAGTTATATATATATATATATATATATATATATACACACACACACCCTGCATACAAATACATATACGTATATATGTATATGCATAGTGGCTGCCAGATAAGAACTGGGAATAATTATCAGACAAGGCACTTCAGAGAAGGAATTTAAATAGAAAAAAATAGAATTACTCTGGTGGGGAATGGCTGAAGAATGCTTTAATAGCTGTTTAACATATCACAGTTACAAAAGAAACCCACCTGAAAATTAAAAAAAAAAAAACAGAATTAAAATTGAAACATAGATATATTTCTCTTAATACATAAAATTAAAATATAATATACCTTATTATACATACTATACATGAATTACACATGTATACTACATTAATATCCCTGTGTATATAAGCATATAAATGCAAGTCTAAAATTATAAAAATTAAAAATATTGGTTAGAAATGATGATGCAAACAATTGATTAAAAAATAAAAAGAAGATAAGCTTAAGTAGTGGATAGGAAAGTGACCAATAGAAACATAGACTCTCCAAGTGTATTAGACACAATCATACCAGTACTGCCATTCTCCTATCAATCAGATGAAAAAAGTAAAGGGATGAATAAAACAAAAAGACAGAAATATTTAATTAGAAATGCTCCGATCAACATTTTTAAATTCTGCATCTAAAATTTTTAGAACAACTGCTCAAAAACTTTCTACATTGCTGAGCTGCAAAACAACAGGAAAGGTTGAGAAGATCAAAACTAAGTGAATAAGCCATTTTGTAGAAGGCTAAATGAGACACCCTGAGTAATTATTGGCTCATCACCATGAGATTAATCCTAGCAAATTATGGGTTCAAATAATACATAACTGAATTGATGAATCCAATCAACATGAGCTTTTGGAAACCAGCTCATTTCAAACTGATTTATTTTCTAACAAGATTTGTAGTTGGGAAAGGTAACCACTGATACAAGGCATTTTACTTGATTTTGCTTCAATAAATGTAGAACCATCACTGCTTAATTGGACAACCATTATAATAATGAAATAAGTGCTATCTGATGTGTCTCAAATGTAATAGTAGAAGAGGGGAGGATTTCTAATGGTGCCTTCCAGGACAGAAGCTCTACAAACCTCATCTAGCAGACACTTGAAGCAAAACCTACCAACCCGAGCCAGTCACAAGGTGGTTTGACCCGAACCTCTTCGGACAAAACAGAAGAGCAAATATAAAGTGATCCTTGAAGCTATTAGTCAACAGTGACATAGAAGAGCTTGAAAATTTTCACAGTGACAGCAGCAGTTGACCACAAGAGGAGCTGTTTCCCAACAGCGCTAGCAAGTTCCCTGTAATAGGACATCTGACGACCAGATGAAATATTATATTGTAGTTCAAGGTAAGGAGTTAATTCAGTAATGCTCCACGACCTTTGTTTAACCAGGACTACAAACCAGATAGCACAGGTCCTTTCTAGTCTTAAAGTCAACGAATAAAAGATTATTTTACTCAGGGGCAGGTCTGAAGACTAAATATACCATTCTGAGGTGGAAAAGACTATAAAGCTGAAAAGGATCAGAGAGAGGCTAAGAAAAATGGATGTGTTCATGATCACAATAGCTATAGCAAATATTAAAAGTTGAAGTTTGGTGTGAAAGGAGCACCCAATCAATATTTACTGGTTCAAGACAGTAGACTGAGCAAAGGGATGCCTGAGCTGAGCATTTCTTCAGGTACCTGATGTTCAGTTCATCACTGACACACCACACTACAGATGCGCTAACATAAGGAGAAAAGAAATTGTTGCACCTCGAGGCTTCAGAACAGAATGTGAATATAACCTCACTTTCTTTGATTGACAGGTACACAGGATGTTAATAATCTAGGAAAAAAAAGGTTGGATGAGGTCTAATAATTTAAAAAAAAGAGAGAATTGAAGCTGACAAATATAAAAAACATAAACAGAGTTGATGAAAAATGTGATAATTTCTACAAGAAAATAAAAACTTTTTTTCCAAACTAAACTGCTAGGGTTTTGTTTACCTACTTTGTCCATCTTTCCTGTAAAGAAAAAATGACAATGAAGGGAAAAGTGAAATATCATCAGTTTCCATAAGCTTACATTTTCATTTTCAGCTCTTTTGACACAATGGGGTAAAAAGGGGTAACATTTTTTTTTTTTTAATTTCTAGTAAATTTAAAAAAAATAGCACAAGATTAAAAGGGATAAGATAGAAAAGATTATAAAACTCTATAGAATGCTATAGAATCATCTATGTAACCCTATATTTATTACTCCAAGTAAACTGATGAGTACAGCAAATCCATAAATCCATTATAATAATTAGTCAATTATTCTACAGTTTTTTCAAATATAAAAATTAATCACATTAAGGATTCATTCAGTAAGCCTTAAGCTTAATTACTGACATTCACAGGCCCCATTAATAATTTTATAAGTGGGACATTATTAAAATATGTTATTAAAGAAGAAAATTTAATTTCAGAGAAATACACCATTTACTACTTCTACATAATATTTTTTACCAAATTAATTACTTACACTATATAATGTGTCTACTAAATGACTTTTATGCATACAGTCCTCAGACACATCTGCTATAACACTCTAATTCTTCCCTATAACAGGTCTTCAAAGGGTGGGTAAGTAGAAGAAAAAAAAAAGTGAAATCCAAAGCTATTAGTGTTTTTCTTTTTTACGCTGAACAAGTTTGTTAGACTTGAACAAACAAGTGAGAAGCTATGGATTCCTGCACATGTGGTTTTACTTATCAGTACCCACCAGTGCCGAGTTTCAGTATCCGTGCAGGGACAGGAACGACTCTCACACATTGATGCAATGTACAGTTGGTTCACTTTATTGCTCCGCTTGCATGGTTATATACATTTTTCATATCTGTACATGCGATCACGCTTATTCGGATAGGCTACAGATATAAATCACGCACTGTTCACGCGCCCCATATTCCCTTATGATTGGTAACTATGCACTAACGCCAATAGCAACAGACCGCCTCCACGTCCTTGAACACATCTTGTTTTTGCTAACCCACACCATGTGCACTGCCAGCACTTTCTCAATTGTTATTCTTAGCTGCCCTTTCCAGCGGCCTGTTCAATTGTGCTAACTGTTTTGCTTAAGCGGCCTAGTCGTGCTAACTCTCAAGCTACATCAACCCCAACACACCAGCAGTCAAAAACACGATTCTGCTGCTAGAAATTATTAGGAAAGGAAAAGACAGAGATCATTATACCACTGTATAAATCTGTGATTTACTGACAACTTGAATACCGCAAGGAGTTCTAGCTCCCCTACCCCAGAACATGTTTAGCAGAATGGTGACGTGCTGAGAAAAGGGCAGCAGAGGTGCATACAGAACAGGCTCCATGTGAAGAACAACCAGGTCAGCGAGGAGTCCTTGGGCTGGGAAAGCAACAACTAGTACTGGTTTACAAAATTGAGTAACATGGACTGGTGGGCAGGGATAAACTGTTGACTCTTTCTTCTGAAAGAAGACCAAAAGCCACAAAGTGTCAGTACTAGGTTCAAAACAAAGAAACAAAAGGTTTATGGGTGACAGACCTGTGGAACTCCTTGTCAAAGGAAGTCATGCATGTTTAGTATTTATATGGATCTGGAACAAGTCCATGAAAGATAAATCCACCAAGAATCACCAAATGCATAGGAACAGTATGCAGCTCAAGAAGTCCATAAATTAGAATTAGTAGAAACTAGGAAAATATTCGGGAGAAGCATTCATATTCTTCCCCATGCATTCAATCACTGTCATTGCTGAAGATAAGACTTTCTGTTTTGACTTATGTGGCTATCCATATTCTTTATGTTTGTGAAGGAGGAAAGAAATCCAAAAGAACATAGATCCAAATCTAAGAAAAGGGCAGAAACCAACTGCATGAGACCATAACATGCTTAACTCTATGTGGGATGGACTTGTTGACTTCCCACAGCTACTGAAACTACTGCTTTATATGGCTTCAAATATATCTCTCCTTCCACAGAGCTTTCTACTTCAGATCAGAGTCCTTGTTCTCATTTCTCTGTTCTGAGTTAGCTACCTTTCAGCTTCTGACTCATTATGCATATCTTCCCCATCCACCTTTTTTTTCTGCTGGAAGCAGCAGAAAAAAAAATCTAAAATTGGGCTAACTGACCTACTCAGATTAATGACTTCCAAAAAAGGGAAAGGTACTTGTCTTGATTTTTCCAGAGTTTCTCAACTGAAACAGTCTCCTTCCTGTATAACACTTCTGTACTAGGATTGCTAGAAAAAAAACCTAAACTTCTGTGCTTCCTTGCATTATGTACAAAACATCTTGAAGAGTTCAGTTTCTGTTCCTTGGAGATGCTGCCTGGATATGGATATGCCAAAAAATCACTACAACTCTGCTTATGTCGTCGATGTTTCTTATGAGAGGAAAGATTATTTTGAGAGAAACCTTAGCTCTATGGTATCAGAACTAACAGAGCCTGATTGACAATAGACAAACATCCTGTGGTTGAGTTCTTTAATACCTAATACCTACCAAGACAGAAAATTCAGTTGCAGCTTTTTTTTATGGCTGAATCACAGATAATAGCTTGTTCTCAGGTGGATTCTTTGGTGCCTAATAAGCAAGAGTTGTGTTTTAATTTTTTTTCTCAATGATGGAGTTACTAACAAGATTTCTTACCTTCTAGTAGTTGCCTATTCTCATGAAATTTGTAGAAATTTAATTACCACTATGAGCTCTGCCTCTCTGTTCAACGTATTCAAAATTAGCCAACAGATTCAAAAGTTGTTGTGGAGGATGCCGAAACAGGTAGACAAGCAGCATGGTGCAGCTGTCTTTTATCTCTAAGAAATGAATTTTTTTATGTAATAGAAAAAACAGTAACATCATATTTTTGTTTTTATTTCTTGCTGTACCCTTTCCATTGTGTCAGTCTAGTGCAGTTTCTTTCAAATCTTTTTTTTGTGGAGAGATCAAAATAAAGAGATATATAAAGTATAATATTTATTTACACTCCAGGAGAGCCCAACTTGAAACAAAAATAAATCATGATAAAGAAAACTTGTTTCTCGAGGTATACTTGTTTGGAGTGTAGGTATGTAACTATATTGGCTATTCCTTGATTTAAATTAATATAACATAATTTCCAGGAATACCGAAACAATAGTTAACACATACAAAACACACTCCTTATTTTACTGCTTTATAGGGCTTTTGCTCAACAGATTGTGAAGCGTTTTATGCAGAAGTCAGTATTATTGCTGTTCTATATTTGAAAACAGAGTTTAGGCAACATGTTTAAACTCACTGAGCCAGCAATATAGCTGGAAATGGCATTTCGCACTTCTGATACTTGGACAGAATTGTTTCTACTGTTCATAAAAATGTTGGCTCTGTGGCAAGCCTCATACAAGACTACGGACAAGCTTTAAAACAAAATATAACATTATTTAAGCAAACATAATAAAGATATTGAACATTTGAGAAGTGTGTCACAAAATATCTACTTTTCACGGGGCTCTTAGCAGAATAAAAAAACTGCAACACCGCATCCGGCATAATCTGAAATTGGACTGGGAATGGGAGAAGTGGTAACATATCAGCAAAAAAGTTTCTTCTGTGTGGAGGTCACAAAGCTCCTAAGGACAAACCGTAATTATTTCTTTAGAATAAGCACACACAAGCTCTGTAAGCTATAAAGGTTTCAAAAGAGCAACTACAGCATTTTGTGTCAATAATCTATGGAACACAAGTTGCCTAAAGGGAATGTTAACTCCCGAAAGTGAGTTTTACTGTTTGGAGAAACACATACAGGAATTTGGCATCCTTAAAAGGTTTCTCGGGCAAAATTTCTGCTTCCTTTCTGTGTCCAGAGTAATTATGTACAGAGGAGTGTAGCCGGGCTTGGAGCCAGATAAAGAGCAGGAAAAAAAATGTTGGTGATTTGTAAAACATGCAATAGACCTCTGGAGCTTTATTCTGCTTTGCTCATATTACTTCACATATATAGGGGTTGCCTAGGGCAGAAATGTTAAACTAAGAGAAAAGCATATGGTAAAAGCCTCTGTTGGTTGCTGTTATTTTGCTTCCACAGAAGGGGAGGAAAGAAAAGAGGAAATAAATCTAAATCTTGGAAACAAACCTAAATCAGGAGAAAGCCTTTACTAGTAATTAATCTGGGCCTCCTAACGAATTTCTGTTTAGCTGTGTATAACCTGACCTTGCCAAAACTCAGACAAATGCCATATGATCCTGCAACTTACTCCTAGGAGGAAAGGGGTTAGAGGCACATGTCTATTCCCTTGTGCAGCAAAATCTGCTCTCACACACAAGCCCTTCCTGTGCCCAGCCCAATTTGAACAGGAAAAAGATACGAGCCACATTTGTCTAGAAGCAAATTCCACACACTGATACGATGTTGGATGCCAAAACGCAGCGATGAGGATCTCTGAATTCAGGATTCATCTCAGCTGAGGTCATCAGGGCACAAGCTTGGCATGACACAGAGTGTACACTGACACAGAGTGTGTACTCAGCCGTAATCCAAGCAATGAATTAGTGCCATAGCCCAAGCTGTAATTAAAGGCCTTATATAAAGACCTTGTTGCTTATAAACTTGTAAAACCTTAAGTATTTGGGCTTAGACTCTCCATGCCTTTTCTCTTCAAGGCAAAGAAAATTCAGTGAAAAAAATGCTCACTGTTTTCTGAAAATTATTTAGGAAAAAAAGATGTGTTTTTTGAAAGGAAAAGAATATGATCAAGTATGAAAATGAATGAGCAAAATTAATTGAAATCATATTTGTAAAGAGCATCTCACTCCCAATGCTTTCAAACTTCTCAGACTTCATAGTTAACATTTGCTTAGCCCAGGTTTTATGTGTTCTTACTCCATATCACAGTAGCCATTATAAGCGATGGATATAGAAACAAGATAAAATTTGTTGGCTAAAAGCCAACAGCAGAAGTTCAACAAACATGAGACCAAGGTATTTTTTTTCCTCTCAACATAGAAAAGATCCACAGCAGAACAAATAAATAACAAATAAATATTACAACTGTAGCTGTACAAGTATCAGAGCCAAAATTCTAAAGGATGAGCTGCTTTTGAAAGTGCTTACTAAAACGACCACTGTTCACTATTAACTTTATTTTAGCATTAAGCTAAGGAGAAAAAAAAAAACAGTTTTGCTAGGATAACTAAGAAAGGAAAAAATGTAAACGACTTCTGGCAAGGTTTACTAAAGTGCTTGCTGTATATCTGTTTATTCCTTTTAAAACTCTTTTCTGAAAGACAAAAAAGAAAAACTTGTCATGAATTGTATTATTAAGCAGTTCTTACTTATTGCTACAGACTGAAGAAGTACCCAGAAACAGATTAAGTAATTTTCAGAGACATTAATTTATCTGGCCGGACAAGTCCTACAACATAGATATCGCTAGCTCATGGGCAACTTCCATAGACCAAAAAAATTAAGCATAATGATTCAAAAGGCATGCATCCTTCTACTGTCCTTGAAAATAAAAAGTAGGGATACAACTGTTACTCACAAGATACCATGTTTTAAAAATCAAATACTCAAAGCTGTCCTTTTGGAATACCTTTAGTACTTATGTCTAATATGAGCAATCCTTTTTTTTTTCCTCAGAAATATTTTCTTTACTTGCAACTCTGCTTAGGTAATAACCATCAAAAAGATTTTAATTGTCCCTTCTCCACAGCTGGATGGATCTAGCTTCCTAACACAGACAACTTAATGAGAGAGAAAAGCAATTAAATTGTGATTAATGACCTTGGCCTGACCTATGTCTGGAGGGAATTGACTAGAAATAGCTAGGAACGTGTACATTGTTCCTCCAGATATGGCTCATGAACCCTGCTGAACTACTGTTGTCATCCTCAGGACTGTCCCACATATTGGGATCTCTTGTTTCAACAACTATAAAGTGCCAAATCATCTTTTTTGCTTCCAGAAAATAAGAAGTTAAGAAGAGATGGTGAGACACTAGAGTCAAAGAGGACATAACAAATGGCAAGAAAAACAATGAAAGGGACGGAGGTTGGGATTGTTCACACTGGAGAGAAAGCAAAGGGGAGCATGACTCAGGCCAAGGCGAATGCACTGGACTCTTTGTCCAAGCCTGCATGCTCCCAGTAAATAGTACCTGCTGCTACTACTGCTGAAGGAAAAATACCGCCCTGGGCAAACCATTCATTTCACCTAATGAGGTGTTTCTTATGTTCTTACTGCTTCCAGCTACTGTGGTAAGTTACCTTAAGGTATACATTTAATCAATGGAAAGATAGGGGTGAGTTAGGTCTATTGAGTTATCATAGAATTATAGAATCATAGAAAGTTTTGGGTCGGAAGGGACCCCTAGAGGTCATCTAGTCCGACTCCCCCGCAGCGAGCAGGGACACCGCTAACTAGATCAGGTTGCTCAGAGCCCTGTCCAACCTGGTCTTGAATGTTTCCAGGGATGGGACCTCCACTACCTCTCTGGGCAACCCGTTACAGT
>Ga0065711_1003900_pt1 | contig 40771 bp, 29 predicted proteins | sample Hoacrofraction12_FD_59098 | JGI IMG/M metagenome (GOLD analysis project Ga0065711, IMG submission 59098) | Hoatzin crop microbial communities from Cojedes, Venezuela - Epithelial fraction 12 v2 (version 2) | ecosystem: Host-associated > Birds > Digestive system > Esophagus > Crop | place... | reverse complement strand
GCGACCAAGTCGTAGCCATCCTGCTGTATAATGGCTTCCAGCTCCTCCTGTTTATTGCCCATGCTACGTGCGTTGGTGTAAACACACTTGAGCTGGGCTGTCAATCTCCCCTCTGACCCTGGCATGCCAAGCCTAGGCTCATCCCTAGTGAGCTGGGCGATGTCCCCTTCCCTCTTCAAACCTGGTTTAAAGCCCTCTCAATGAGCCCCACCAGCTCATGGCCAAGAATCCTTTTTCCCCTTTAAGATAGCTGCACTCCACCTGTCGCCAGCAGGCCCGGTGCTGTGTGCACCTCCCCATGATCAAAGAAGCCAAAATTGGACCAATGGCACCAGTCCCTGAGCCACCTGTTAACCAGGTGAGCGTTCCTGCTCCTTTCAGTGCTGTTCCCTGCCACTGATGGGATGGAGGAAAACACCACCTGCGCCCCTGATCCCTCAACCAGTCGCCCCAGTGCCCTGAAGTCGCTTTTGAATATGCATATACACATGCATATACACCCACAAAATTCCTTGCTGCTGTGCAGTATGGTATATTTGCATGTGGAGAACCACTGTTTGAAAAAGGATCTGCAACTGTAAATGAAGTATGGAGTAAGAAGAGGAGGAGGAGGAGAAGAGGGTCTTGATGGAACAGGGTATAATTCCCACACAACTTACAGGTTTTTGCCTTTATGCTTGCATAATTGTTACTTGCCTTTCTGGTACACACAATTAATTAAAGAAATGAAACAATTTTAGAAATTCCAATGAACAGAATGATTTGGCTAGAGTTTAGAATTAAAACTGTGGATATATCCATGTAGCACTAATGTACAGCGTTACTACTCACTGTTTATGTTGTCATTTAAACAAAGGCCAGTTGAATTCCTTTGTTGCCTGAGGTATAAGACAGTGTTTTAGGAGTTTTATCAGTTACATAATGGAAAAGTGGCTGGTTTAGGTTAAATTCATATCAGTTAGCAGCTAAGTCGCTCATCTGGAGTAAACATGGCTTTTCGGTAATGGGCTTGGCAACAACTCGTGGATATTGACAGTAAAGCAGTTCTTGCAACACTTGGTAAGATATTGGAGAAATTGGTTGCCAGGCTTGCTTAATGCTTAGTATAAAATGGTTGCTTCCTGTTCTAGCAGTATAGTGTGCCAGCAAAAAAACACACCTTGATTTGGTATTTGCAAAGCTCAGTTTAAATACAAAATAAGTCATGATGTGGACTGCTGTACTGCAGAATGAATGCTGTTTCAGGTGTCATTTTCCAAGTGAGTTTCTTCTCATCAGAACAGGTTACTATGGGAACTTGCAGTAAATTTGATTATAAACTAAGCAGCTCTCTGGTAATTTTGACCTTCGCTTTTAGGAAAAAGGCTTTCAGCCTATTACATGATCTCAGAGTTTTGCAATAAAAAAATCAGTCCTGGGGATGTGATGTGCCTGCTTTTAATTCAGCTGTTTTCTCTGATCTGTAAGGCACAGTGTCGATGATACGAGTTCTGTCCATGCCTGTGAGCCTGCAAAGGGAGGTTTGCCACTAGTTTTGACTAGCGGGAAGCCTGAGAAAGGTGTCTGTAGTGGTTAGGGAGTAAAACAGTGAAGTCTGAAGACTTCAACATGAAACCTGGAAAAAGAAGGGGAGAAGGAAACAGGAGAGTCGGAGCAGAGAATGGGTAGAAAAGTGGTGTAGTTGCAGGAGTACCACCATGCCCATTTCCTGGGGTGATCTCACTGGAAGCAATAGGAAGGAATTAGTTACAACATGCAATCCAAACAGCTTTTATGAGATTATGAGAGAAGACTTGTGTATGCAGAGCCTAAAACAGCTCATGAGGAAACAGAAAGAAAATATGCCATGACATCACTGCTTCTAAAATCAGCCTTCTTGCTTTTGATAGTGCCCCAATTTTTTTTTGTTCTCTGACTGCGACTTTCCTATTGAGTAAACCCAAAGCTCATTCCAGAGTTACTTTTCTGATGACTCACAGGGGCATGAAAAGACGACTTGGGTTGTGCTTGAGCGTTCAAACAACTCTAGTTTTGTGTTACTGGGATGGATGTTTAGTTGCTTAGGGAATTGCAACACATGAAAATGAGGAATTGCCTGGCTTTGGCTTTGCACGGTGCCAAAAGGCAGGCATTTCGAAAAACAGCCAGACCTTTTGTCCTGTACGAGAAGTTACGTGTACTTTGGTCAGATGTGTAGCCATGCATACTCAGCTGTAAGCACAGAATAAAACAACTGGAGAAACAGCAGGATTTAATTCGTAGAACAGTTGAGCTGCATAATGCCGTGGAAAAGAGTAATTAATTCAAGTGTGACAACAAGTCTTGCCTGTCAGTTTCTAACCTGTGTTATTTGGGCTTCTGTACTCTCTGCAAGGTAGCTGAGACTCAGCTTGGTGTTTTAGCGAGGCTGCCCCACATTAGCAGAAAGTGTTGGTTCACCCATAGGGCCGTACGTGCCGAGTTCTGGTATTAATCCTCTGTGATGTGAATCAGTGTGCGGCCTTCTGTGCAGATACTGGACATACCGTGCCATTTGGCAGCCCTCTTCCCCATGTAAGGGAGAAAAAATTGTGAGCTGCAGTAAGGATGAGATGCCTGCCTCGTGTCACAGCTTATCTGCATCATAATCTTTGTTCTCGGGAGGAGTGTGTTTCTAAGCAGTCACTAGGAAATGAGATTTCTGAAGTTCCTTCCTGAGTCTGACTTCCAGACGTATTTTGTTTGGAAGATCACAAAGGAGGCTCTTTTAGAAGGGAAACTTCTACTTAAAGACATATGTTTGGAAAGGACAATGAGCTTAGACAGTGATATTCATCTGTTCTGCTAACCATTAAGCACGTCTCTGTCTCCGGAATCATATATGCCCCAGTCACCTGGTTCCTGTGGATACGAAGTGACTTTTCATATTTAAAACCTTGTAATCTTTTTTTTAGCTTAGAAGAGCAAAACTTCTGAAGTTCTTGAGAGATGGCTTTAGAGACGTGTGGAAGCTGTTTGAGTTGGCTGCTGATACCTCTTGCACTTTGGAGTATTGTTGTTAACATCCTATTGTACTTCCCTAATGGGAAAGCGTCACATGATGCCAGTTACCTGCTTCCCAACTACGTGTGGTATTTTGAAGGGATCTGTTTCTCAGGTGTGATGGTAAGTGTTGAGTCTGTGGGTTTTTAATGCATTGCATTCTACTGCAAATAATACTGGGTTACTGTGCAGCAGTGTAATTGTGCTTTTAAAGAGAATAGTGATTACTTTGGCAAAAACAAAGCAGGCAGAAAAACTCAATCAAACTGAAAAAAATGTGAATATGCTGAATGATATGTACGCTGTTTAATTTCATGTAAGTGATTTTGCAGAGTAGGTTTTTTTCTGCTGGCTTCTTGTTTATGTGCAATTTATGCTTGTACTATGGAGGCAGGCACTATGTTGATTTAATCCTCTGTGGAGGCTGAATTAGAGCTCTCTTACCAAAACAAAATGAAAGAAAAACTAATAAAGCTTCTCATTGCTGTTGAGATGTTTTTAAGAGTTGTATGCAGTCCAGTATTTGGAGGACTGGATGCAGTTCACAATGCATCAAGTACCACTGTTGTTAAGCTAAATACAGAAGATTGTCTCACTGTGATTGGCATAGTTGGATTTTCTCCATTACATTTGTAATATGTTCATCTGCAGTCATAAACCAACAGAATTGCCCACTGCTCATACTGGTCGCTATGTTCAGAAAGAGGTGTCGCCTCAGGGACAGAAGGCAGAAGTGCATGCACACAATCAGTACTTAAAAGGTCTCATCTACATAAGGAAGGTGTTTTTATGAAGGTGCTGAACTGGGACAGTTATTAAAACATGAGACTTTCTTGTGAAATTGTGTATACTTCCTAAAGCACAAGAAAAACCTTGTCTTTTTTAGCGGAGGAAAAAACTATCAGGCAGAGAATTTGAACAGAAAAGCTTAGTTGAAAATTTGGGAAAAAGTTAACTGCAACTGTGATTAATTAATGTTTTGAAATATTTTTAGCCTTAGGATTATTACCCGTTTATTAAAAACTTCTATATTATCCTGCTACAAACTGGGGAGCGACATGTGAGAGGATAGTGCTGTGATTCAGAAACAGGGATTCCCTTTTCATATTTCCCCTTCCAAACCCGTGCCTCTCTGAGTGGCAGCTTGTGGTTCTGGAGTCCAAATCTTATCTACTGAAATTGTTCTAGTATCAGGTTTAAATAATCCAGTAGTCTGAGAAAAACAGTATGGATACTTGACAGAGAAAGCAAATGAAAATCCAGGTGAATTTAACAAAAAGCTTGTACTACTGACTTTTTGTAGCATAACTCTGTTGGTAAGGAAGGTGATACCCTGATCCATGTAACTGTCAGCAAGAAGCTGTTGACCTGATGTGGCTGTATCAATGAAATATCCTTCCTGTCGTTGGTGTTGATTCTTGTGAGCTTGGTTTTATTCTTTCAGCTTCACTGATGTAGCTGTGCCCATGCTAGCAATGCTTTGCTGTGGTAGGAAACACCGCGCTCTTGTCTTTCAAGTGCAAGAAATAAGTGCGGTGATAGCCTAATAAAAACAGTCCAGTTCCATGGTGCGCCTTGAGTAATTGTGCTTTCATACTGAGCAGCTTTAAAATCTCAACAGAGCACAACAGTGGCGGTCCCTACCTTCCACAGGTGAAGGAGACTTTGGCTTAATATCTGCAGTCGTTTCACTGACCTTGTAATGTCACCTTGCAGATCCTTCTGTTGGCAGTAGTTCTGATAACACTGGAATGTAGCGTGTTCTATCGGTGCTGCCAGAGTGAAAGCTGTAACAAAACCTACAGGGTAAGCCTGTGTTTTATCTTTGTGCTTCTCTCTAGCTTTTGTTCTGAGTGCCTTCCTGCTCCCGTGTTTCCAGCACATCCTTCTGCCCTCTCTGCTGCTCTGTTTCCGCTTTGTTTCGTAGAGAAGGATTCTAATTTGGGTTGAGGGGTCACAGAAAGTGTAGCTCCTTCCTTCTGATGCATAAGCAGGATGAAAGAAAAATAAACAAAAGAAAAAACACCCCACAAAAAAATCCTTGTAAAAGAAAATAAGAATGTAGAAGGCCTGAGAGCTGCAATGAAGTGCCCCAACTAAATAGCTTCATCTCCTTGCTTGAACTATTTGGAAATTATTTTTTCCAGTGATATGTACCTATCTGGAGTCCAAACATGTTCAGTGCGTGGTTGTGAAACACAACCTGGCATTTTGGGAAACAATTTTGCAAAACTGCAAGTTTAAAAACAAAAAAAAAATTCCCAAACAATATTTAACTGAGAGTTGTGAAACTGTCTTAAACTCTGTCTTGGTCTTTATTTTGTACATCTATGCATACCATTCTTTACCTAGTATTTTTCTTTCTGAATTTTGAAGATTGACACAATCAGATGTGAAGTTCAACCCCGAGGGAGTAGCTAGGCAGGCTAAATGATGGCACTTGCTGTGGATGCTGTCCCCACACAGTAATATTTTTCTCTCTTTGCTTCAGAGTTTTATTTCAATTGTACTAGCCCTGCTTGGAGTTGCTTTCTCTGGATACAGTTGCATCATTTTTACCCTGGGGTTGATCCAAGGCCCCTTCTGCAATTCATCAGGTGGATGGGATTATATCTTCAAGGACACTACTGGAGGGTAAGAAACATCAGTGTAACTCTTCTGGAAAAAACTATCCATCAAAACAATAGACAAATTCCCTCAGAGTTCCACACAAAATGGCACAGTCTCTTGAACACAAGACCTATATTGGCAAGACCTATATTGCTTCTTGAACGAGCACCAGAATCCTCAAAGGAAGATATTTGCCTCTTTGTAAGGAAAGATCAACTCTAAGAATCTTTGTACTGATCAGAGGTCCATCTAGCTAAGTGTCTTTTATCTGGTTATGGTCATAATTATGTGTCGTAAAGGATAAAAGATTAGAGTGAGTGTAGATGGATACTTTCTCAGAATATTCTCTCAAATTCCTCAAGTTTTTGGTTCAAACTATAGATGGCATTTTTGTATTTAGTAGCTCGGCAGGTTTCTCTTTAACCCCTAAAGCTCAGTGAAGTCTGTGGTTTGATCACTGGTGGTTTTTTAATACATCTGCCGTATCTTATAAAACACCTAGGCGAGGCAGACAAAGTGTTGTCCATCTCCCAGCACCCTAGAAGCATGAAAGCTTTGTTTCAGATCTGTAACCTGACACTGCTCTTGCAAGATTTTACATACTTCCTGTAAAAGATCAAGGTTTTGTAAGACTTGAATATTTCAAGTCACATAATGCCAAGGTCTTCCAGCTGCATTTGAATGCACTGAGGATTAAATTTGTCAGAGGATCACCAACAAGTTCCTTCAGCATCCAACAGGAATAGTTCCTAAACTATGGCCTTCTCTGACAGAAGTCATCTTTAATTTAAAACACCAAACTGCATCCTGCAATCTCTGCTGCATATCACCAGCATTACCATCCTACTTGGAAATACAGAAATGAGAGTTTGAGCTGAACTTAAAGGTCCAGATCCTGAATAATGCACTCCAGATTTGGCTCAAAGCGTTTCAGTTATGAATGTTTAGAACAAAAGCAACTGACACTGAGCAAGTGAGTCAAACAAAGGTTCTTGCAGTTAACCTCTGGACTGTAGCACGTCTCACAGCTAAAAGAGCACGTATGTCAGTTGTGCGCATCATGATCCTCAAGGATGCAAAGTATGGCTCTGGAACAACTGGAAATTGCATGTGGTGACACCTCCCTCAGCTCTGCCATTTAGGCTGCATGCACTGGTTAGAATGATGGTGGTGTGTTCCTACTCTCTGCACAGCACTGATGTCAGACTCAACCTAGAGCTCAAATTAAATCAGTAAAAGGAAAATTCTCATTTTAAACTTGGCCTCTGCCATTTGAAAAAATGGCAGTGTCTTTCAAACACTTGGGGGTCTAACAGGGAAACTAATGAAGCAGAGGTATTTGAGGAAAATAAGTCTTTTCACTCAGCTGAGTTTGACAAACCTGTGCAGGACTTATGCTGGTGTAATGAAAGACTAGAGTCTGGCTCCTAAACATGAAGCATATAAACCCCAATGTGGCTTTTCTATATATTATGGGTAAAATAATGTGTATTTACATTTAATTGCTCTTACTACATTTAATTTACCTCGCATTGCTGTTTCTCTAATAGGTACCTCACAGATTACCCTGCTTGGTCTCGGTGCACCGAACCTGCTAACATAGTGGAATGGAACATCATTTTACTCTCTGTTCTCATAGCTCTTAGTGGACTGCAGTTGATCATCTGTTCTCTCAAAGTGGCTGCTGAGTTGAAACGGACGCTCTGTGGGACCTATTCTGTTTTTGTCCAGGTAACAAAATATCTGGGGCAATTTTTCAGCATCTCCAAGTCAGTTTAGCTTCAGCAGTTTCTCTTAATTGAGGATGTACCCTTTTGGTTTATACATTGTCTATGCTACTGCATTTTTATTACCAGAGGATATGTACTGATAATAAATCTATTGTGTTTGATTCATCCACTAATTCCTTGTGGTGTACAGGGATTGGTGACTGCTCACTCTGACCTTTAAGGCCAGGAGTGAGAAGAAAATAATGTGGCTGGGAATTCAGCACTGATGCTGAGTCCGTTATGCCTATGTCAGCCGAGGTTTCTTAGCACCTTTCTTCCAGCATTCAGTTTAGAGTCATTCTTATCAATGTCTGGGTTTCACAGCAAACGGAAGAAGATGCATGGTCATATGTAGCAGTCGTGATCTAGGCATCAGTTTTTACTATGTTTTCAGTAGCTTATGGAAGCAATAACTGAGAGAGCTCTTCTTTGGGAAGAAAAACTAGTTGCAACCCTGGAGCTCAAGTAACTGATACTGCTAACCTTGCATGCTGGTGTGAAGTGGTGTGGTTTAGTGTGGCATTCAGTGTCCCCAGCTTTGGAGGTATGGTGAAATTAGACATGCTTACATCTCGCTGTCCATCTGCACTGGGATCAAGGAGCCCTCAGGGTGCTTATGTAGCCAACAGTCTCAGTGATGGCAGCACGTTTGAGAGAGATTTCTAATTAGCAAAAGCAGCAACCCCCAGAAGCATGCATGTGCATGTATAGATATGTACACATGCACACACACCCACTGTAGGGTCAGTTCTGCCGTGTAAGTGGGAAGCGCTGGGAGGACAGAGCTGGTAGTGGCAGTGCCTCTGCAGCGTGAAGTCTCCTGACCAGCACTGGTCAGCCAGGGCAGGGGAGCTCCAGGTACCATGGAGGGCCTCAGGCAAGCAGGCAAGGGAGCGCTTCTTGTAGGAATTTACTGTAACAGCATCCTGGGTTAAGGTCAAAGCCTGAGGCACTTTCTCTCAAAACATTCAGCTTGCCAGCGACAGAACCTCATCAGGCCAGGACACAGCCCAGCTTCCAGTGAAGTCAGAAGCAATGCTATCAGCTTGTCCCTGACGCCGAGCAGGGTCACCTATGGAGCTCTGAGCGTGTGTTGAATTCAGATTGGATGTGGGTGTTGAACAGTCAAACGTCCTTCCTTTTTTATTTGCAGGCCAGGATTCCCTGAAAATGGCAAGGAAATCTTCACTGCTTCCCCTCCACCCCCTGGAAAAAGAGAGAAATGGCTTTCTCCAGTGTGTACAATGGTACATTTGGGTGCTGCAAAGACAAATGAAACCCTTGTCTTAAACCTTTGTCTCTCAAGCCTCTCTATTTTGGATAAAGTTATTTGAACCATTTGACATCTACATTTTTCTAGTTGTTTTCTAACCTGTCCAGTTGTCCCTGCCAGTGATTCTTCATTTTTTTTACCCTCCAGCTTGTTCTGACAAATAGGGAGGTTTGAATACCGTGGAACTGCTTTTGTATTGAAGTCACCTTTTTTTTTTTTTTAATAAACTGCTGTAAAACTGCTGTAGAACTGTTTATATATTCCACTCTTTGTTTAGAACATAGTACTACTTGTTGTTCGAAAGGGCCTCATTCAATGCCGAGCTAGGTCAGGAGGGGTTGTTCCCTTGACAATTACTGCACTGCATGAAGTCATGATTTCTAAACGAATAAATTTTAGTTACAGACAGACCATGATGGTCACGAAAGGCAGCAGCCTATCCTGCTCATTCTATCCTGGAAGTTCTTAACTGCACAAAGCAACTACTGAAAAAAGTTGATATATCAAGTCTTCCTGTGGTAAGGCTTTTAGAAAGGCATCCAGGCCTGATTGAAAGATTAGATGCGCAGCTGTGAAGTCAGACGTGCTAATTAGTACACGTTAGTAGCTCCACTGGGTTCCTTTTGATCTTGTACTCAGAGGCAAACAACTTTTTTTTTTTTTATCAACTATTATGTGACTTGAGGGAATATATGAGGGAACCTTGTCAGAACCCAGTGATAGCTTGTTAATAGTCTTCTAAATTCCCTGACCTCACTGCAATGGAAGGCTAAAGTTCTTGAAGATAATAATCAGATTAAAAAGAACAATCTGTTTTAAATTAGCAGCTAAGAAGTCTCTTTAATTTCTCAAAGAATTATGATTTCATTCCCCCCAGTAAAGTGGGCATATGGCTCATTTGCAGCTGCATGGGTAACATGTGGCTGTATTCAGCAATCTGGTTCTGAGAGAATGAATACTCAGAGGAAAAGTGGAAGATGTACTTCAGACTTTCAGTAATGCACGTATCCCTATTATGTCAGAACTAGTAGGATTCAGCTATATCAACATCTAATATTAAACACTGTTGGAACTGCAAACCATACAAGAAGTGGCAGCTGTGGGTAAGTTATTTAGAAAAAACAGAGTATATAGGACCATAGGATGGTTTGGGTTGGAAGGGACCTCAAAGGTCATCTAGTTCAACCTCCCTGCCATGGGCAGGGACACCTTCCACCAGAACAGGGTGCTCAAAGCCCCGTATCAATCACTTAATTCTGTTTCAAGACTATGCTGAGATTTTGCCTTGATTTTCCTGTATCAGATTGTTTTGAAAAGGTGATTTCTTCCTGTAGGATTTGAAGAATGCATCTAAAGTTTTAATTGCTTAGTTTCTATTAAGTTGCAAGAAGTAATAAAGAAATTAGTAATGTTTAAGAATGGGGCTAGTCTTTTGGGAGACGGTTCAAGGAGGCATGAATGTCCAGAGATGCATGATAGAAAGGCAGGATTAGAAAATGGGGACTGTTTGTTGACTGTACACTTGTTTTTCCCTAGGCTTATGTATACATCATGTTGTATATCTACTTAAATGATAATCACACATTCTTGTGGATTTGTGGATATTGTTTGCAGACAGAAGGAAAAGAAAGAAAACTTCACAATGAACCAGTACTCCTACCAAACATCTTGGAGAACCTTGTTGATTACAAACCATGGAGCTGTTAATTCTGAAAATGTTAGAAATAGTTGAAAAAAGGTTTTGGTTATTTGGATGCAAATAGCATGTGCAGGAAAGACATTAAAAGCAGAAAACCTCTAGAACTGCTAAATATTCCTGAAGTGAATGGCGCCATTTCACTGAGAAAAGCAAACAAACAGGGTATTCTATTCAGGCTCCTGCTCAGCCATGGCGAAAATACAGGCTTATCTTTAGGCAAACAGGATCAGCTGAGGTAGATTTTGCTGTGCTGGCTGAGGCGAATGAAATACCTTAAAGTTACACCTGGAAACTCTTCACCCTTTGTCTTGACCCTGTATGTGTCGTTTGCACTTTTCAGTAACTTCTGTCTCTGATCATGGAAAGTCTTGAGCTTAGCAGACACGAGACACAAGAACAGTATCTAGTTGGGCAGCTTTGTTCATAGTAGTGTTACTGGTGGCTGTAGCTAGCCACGGGCGAGGCTTGGCTGTCTTTAATTCACCCTTTTTTTTGTGATTGTCTCTTGTGAATTTGCATTTTCACTCTACCACAGGCTAGTATCTCCTATTTTAATGGCTTAAATCAAAGAGGTGTGTAATTTAGTTCTTGTTGGACGTATTGATTCTGCGACCCTCTTTCTCCATAATCCAGATATTGGCATCTCCATTGCGACAGCCAGACTCAACTGTGACTTGATGGTCAGTTTTTAAATAGGCAGATTATTAATTTTAAATTGGTGGTAAGAATACTAAAGGCTAAGAGTGAGTTGCATTTACGGATTTAACAACTTGTTTCATACAGGGCTTTTGGATGTAAGGCAAAGTTAGACTTGAGCTAATCAATTTAAGTCCTGATTGAATCCTAAATATGGTGTCTCTAACAAGAGGGGCTTGTAAGGAATCTTGACATCTAGACATAGCTGGCACCTCTGCTGGTGGTGTCTGAGACAACGTGACCGTCTGGCTCTCCAGCTGCAGAACGCAGACCTCGCCCCAACAGCAGCAGGGAGAAGTGGGCTGCAGAGCCAGGACGAAGCTCACGCCGCGCTGCCATACGAGAACCCCTTTTTTGAAGAAGTGTTCCTGAACGTGAAGGGCATGTGCTGCCCGCTGAAATCCATGCATGAAATACACCGGGCTGCAGATTGGACTTTATAAACTTCCATAAGTGAGGAATTCACGCTGAAATCTGGAAGCAGGAGTGCATCATTGTGTGTTCCTCACAGCCGGGGCGTTTTGCTGGAGTATGATGGTGCTGTGGCCGGAAGAGCAATGCCATGCGTTTGAAACACTGTAACTGGAAATAGCTGCAGAGACTGCGCTTTGGCCACAAATAATTGTGGGCAGAGATTTTTGGTGAAATACTGTGGAGCCCCCTCCATCTTTGCATTTTGGGGCGCATTATTCCTTGTGTAGGTAGCAGTACGTCTCACTAAAGTACGAGTTCCTAATTGGTAATTCTTCACATGTTGGATGGAGGGGTTTTTCCCCATCAAAAAAGAGTAGGGTGGCAGAGGACCAGTTAAGCTCCCCGGAATTTTAAAGGGTGTTTACCCTTGCAGGAGGTCAGAACAGCAGTGTGGGCAGCAGACTATAAACACATCATTCAGATTAGGGAATGATGAAATTGTGGAATTTTGATGCAATCTCACTGGGAGCTTTTGTTGAGACTTTTTTTGTCAGAATATCACATTTTGGGTCTTTTTTTCCTTAAGGAAAATTTTTGAAGTAAAAGATCAACTTTATATTTTCAATGCAATTTTGAGGACTTTCAGAACAGTCATAGCATTTCAGTATCCCCCATATGAGAAATGAGGTATTGTGGTTTAAAATAGTAAGGGGGTATTCGTGACACCAAACTGCCAACTCATCGTTAAACCTGTTAAATTAGGTGCTCAGTCTTTTTAGGTGCTGTCTACCACAGAGGAGAGCAGTTCCTCCTCTGCAAACACCCTCTGAAGATAATAACATCGGCTTGGGAAGCTCAGTCACCTCTGTCAGCTTTTGAGTTCCTTAAGAGAAAGAGAACAGGAGTGTGCTCAGGCACACGGAGATCTTAAAGTTTGGGTGAAACACAATTAAAAGCAGTAATGGGAAAATCTTGCTGTCAGAAGTGTTTTTTTAGCTTTAAATAAAAACAACATGCAGTTCTTTTGCAAAAAGCAGTAATGGGAAAATCTTGCCGTCAGAAGTGTTTTTTTAGCTTTAAATAAAAACAACATGCAGTTCTTTTGCAAATCAAGGAAGAGGACTTTAGAGGACTCAAGAGACTAAGGCAAAGAAGTGCTCATGGTTTTACCCTCAAATAAATGCGGAGATTTCAAGGATACTGGTTATGTAGGTTTTTTTCTCTTCCTCACTCTGATGGAAATTTGAACAGAAACAAACCAAATAGCCCACATATACGTGAACAACTCTGTCAGCTGAGTGTAAAGGAATGACTTTGAATTTAAGTAGCATAAGAAGAGGTATACATTTTCTCTTTTTTACCTCAGTTAATTTACAGAATGGGGCATATACAACCTGTACAAGCTGATCTTTCCGCTGAACCACTGACCAAATGGCAAGGAAAAAAAACCCTGCAGAAATCACTCTGAGCATGTGACACCCACCTGGGATACTCCAGAATTTCATCATAGATTCGGTCAGATTTCGAAAACTTGGCTTTGGCCACAGTCATTTAGACAGAAGGAGAAACATCTGTTTAATGCAGGTGTGTAGAAGGTTCCAAAAGGTGAGCTTATGAACTCCAATATTCTGACAGTGCCTGAAATTTTTTATCTGAACAGTGATTAAAATTGGCAAATTATCTGTATACCACAGTCCTGGTAAATAAGGTTTAGATTTGTTTGTCATTAAAGGAAACCTGTTGTACTTTAGTTGTGTTCTGAATCTTACTCTTCTATCCAGAATAATCATAATTTTTCCGACCACTAAGAAAATAGCTTCAAAGACGATCGTGGTTATTACAGATATTTTTAAGTTGCCGTACAATGAAAAATGTCATTTAACATGAGTGTAACTGTGTCAGTGCTCAGAGTGCAGAAGAGATTTTTTAAGAATTCCCAAGTGACTGAAGTTATATGTTCTTTCGTAGAAGTCTTTACAATTTGCAGGTTTACAGGTGGCTTTGTACGTCTAAAGATTCAGACACAACCATGGTGTGATGAATGTATGCTTGAAAAAAAAATGCAATTGCAAACTTTAGTTAGGTGTTTTTTAAATGTCCCATGTTTAATGTCCAGTTTGGTTGTGAAGCAAAAGTATAGCTTTCTGCACTGGGTAATATATTTAGATAATGGTAACAGTTAAGGTTATCTGGAGCTTGGTACATCTTTTATGCTTTTAATCAGGGAAGAATGTGGCTTATCCTGTCTGGTGATAGACGAGAGGAAGATAACACAGGGAGCTCATTTTGTGGAATTTCTGAGTCTCATTTCCATTTGCACAATACTGAAACTGCTTGGAAATGAGATGCAAACACCCCCTCCAGCCACGAACAGCCAGTCCTTTTCATCTCTAGCTAGACATGCCACACTGTGTGCTAAAATGACATTTCCAAGGGAACTGTAGTGAGTTAGCAGAGCTTATCCGTGTATACGTCAGCATGTAAGCTCTGCTGTGACACCAGTGACCTCAGTCCTGCCTCATCAGCTCAGTGACTGCCGTGCAGAGGGGAAGAGCAGCGATCTGTCGCTTCAGAACGAGCAAGGGGAACGGGCAGCAGAATGTCTCCAGCTTGTAGGGGCTGGCTCACGTCCAGTTAGGGACATGCAGAAGCAGATAGGCCAGCGAAAACTGGTGTCATTTAGACCTTTTCACAGCGGACTTAAAATTTGTATTCTTGTGCCACATGTCACAGAAATTACTTTCTCGGTAGTATACAAGCAATAGAGTTATAGAGATAGTGAAGAATGTAGTTCAGCTTATCTAAATCCGTTTACATCTACGGTACTTTCAGTTCGGCTACAAGATTTACAATCTGATGACAGGCTAAATGGTAATTTGTGCCGTAGTAGGTTGGCAGAAATTGAAAAAATTTCTTTGAAGATAATCTGAACTGATGAGGTTACCAGAATCTTTTGTTTACTCTTGACACACAGAGACGTTGTGCAACATTTTATTGTGTTCACCAAAGCAAACAGGAGTGGGGAGGGGGAAGGTAAGGAGGGTGGGGGTGGGAGAGACGAGAACATATAAAGGGAAATTGCTTGTGCCCGTCCTGTGTTTTTATTTCACGTTTTCCACAAGGTCCGTGAATGCAGAATGAAGCTGTTCTTCCTAAGCTGCTTGCTGGTTTCTGGCTGTCGCCAAGCTGGGGCAGTGGACAGGGAGTACTACATCGGCATTACAGAGACAGTGTGGAACTACGCACCTGGCAATACCAATGTTGTATCTGGACAGCTTTTTGCAGAAGAAGAGTAAGTAAAATGGATTACCCTAGCTGAGTTTGATTTTACAGCCTCGTCTGCTTTAGACACTAGCGCCAGACTGAAAACCTGGTGAAAGCAGTGAAGTGAGTCTTGTTGGTGTCAGTGGATTTTCTGTCAGATGTATAGGGACTTTGGGCTTTTGCCTGGCTTACTTGAGAATTGCATCCCAATGCTCTGCTAATTAAAAGCATTGGAATATGTAGGCTTTTTTGTGATATTTTTGCAATAAAATATTTACGAAGTAGAGACAAGGAAAAGGCCCTGAATGTCTAATAATGTTTAATTTTGAATGGCTAAGGTGCCAGTGCTGAAAAGAAGACTTTTGCTGTTGTGTTTTTAAATGCAGAAGTTTGATGAATTTAAAACTTTCCTGTGTGGCACAGGTTTCCTTTTTAGATATTCATTGTTGGAAGTGATCATTTTCACTGGTGCAGCAGCACAGCTGGGTCCATACATCCACAGTGGAGGAGCTGGGTGGCTGGTTACATGGCAAGGAGGGTCCTGTGCAGAGTGAGAGCGATAAGCAGGATGAGGATACGCGTGGTGAGGAGGAGGGGAGCACCCTGAAGATGTGAATAATCAATAAAGAAAACTCAGACATAAAAGGCATCAGAGAAATATTTGGGAGAGAAAAAAATGTTCCATTTTTTCTCAGTCCCTTTAAAATGAAATAGGACTATACTAAAATAAAAACTATGAAGATAAAAATTAGAAAAACCTCAAAAATACAGTTCTTGTTTAGTCTGTAGATGAGTGATTAAAAGATTTCCTGTAGTTTGTTTTCTCTAGTGAGATCCAACAATATTTCAGCCATAATCTGCCGCTTCTTCAGGCATGAGATGAAGCAGTCAGCTTTTTGTTTCTAGCTCATAAACTGAGTGACGTGTAAGATGGGACCAGTGATTCAGCAGGCTAGTAATTCTGATAAATGGTGGAAGCTGGGCATCTTGTCTGAAAATTGCAGATCATTGTGGTAATAAAATAGGCCACCACCATTCACTGCACTTTCACTGCTTTGCTCTGTGACAACCTGCAGCATGCTAAATTGATTCCACTTACTCAGTGGTGGTATGCCTGCAATGGAGCTGGTCCCTTTTGTAGTATTTCTCATTTGCAACTTCTCCGATCCTTCTTCTCTTCCTGAGCAATTCAACTATGAGGCTGTGCTTGTACAGAGATTGATATTTACAGAGGCAGGGAAGAGCAGAAGGGAAGAGTGAGGTGTACCTGCTAGAAGAAATACTCTACAATTCAATGGTAGCTGTTTAAACAGTTCAAGAAGAGCCATAACATATTCATTTGATTTAATTTGTGGCTAAAAAGCTTCATGCACTCAAAGGTCCAGTAACTGAGCCTTTGCAACTAAGTTTATGCTCTCCACGTTTCATGGAGCTCTGAACTGGCATTTTAATTGCACTCAGATCTGTGCTTGCCAAGGCACAAACAATTCCCTTCCCCATGTGCTCAAGCAATGCTCAGCCTTGTGGGAAATACTTTGCATTTTTGGGCAGTATTAACTTGCTTCACAACATGGGAATATGAAACCAAGTTGGCTTTGGTCTCTCGTTGCATAAGATGAGAAACCAGGAGGCTGCTGAACTTCAGGCAGTGTTGCCCTGTCTCCCAGGACTGCCTCCTTCCGGAACAGGTTTCCTTCCACAGCTGGTGCTCCTGAAACGGGCAGGGAAATGTGCAGGAGGGTTTGTGCTCAGAGAGACCCTAGAGTCTGGGCTAACATAATCCGCCAGTAGAAGCACTACTGGTTTGAACAGCCAGTGCTGGCAGTTTCTCTCACCATTGTAGTTAGCGAATATAAGCACTTTTTCCACACAGATAACTCTTAGAGACTGAAATATTTCATGAAAGGTACCTGACCCTCAGCACAGGCAAAGGTTGCCTCCAAAGCCATTCCCAGCTGATCATTGTCAGAGATATATGGTGACCTCTCGCCGGTGGCTGGTGGTGCTTGGGCAGCATATCCATGACAGCTACGCAGTTCAGGGGTCTCGATACCATGTGTAGGAAATACCACCTCCGTCAGTCTCATTTTAACTCGTGGGCTAGGCTATTTCCTTGCTGACCAAGCTCTCATTTTTATTATAAGTGTTTCATTAACGGAGAGGAGCAACGGTGCAATAATTAAGGCAGCTAGTGGTTGAGGAGGTCATTGCTAATTCCCTGCTGTCATGTAACCTGTTTGTATATTCTTGGGTTGAATCTGTTAAATGAGACTTTATTAGGGTAAATCCCTATCAAGCTCTGAGTCTGTGATTCTGCTTCCTCTATGACTGGTGGCAAGCTGAGGGCTTGGTCTCATTTCAGCGCTGTGCATGCTCGTCCCCTGCCGTGCACACACTGGCCAATAGTAGCACCTTGTAGTTTTACTCCTGTCCAGACACCTTAAATGTATTTTACAGCTGAAACGTCTGCTCCTCATTACAATGGAGCAAGGACTATGCAGTCAACATAATAGTGTGATGATGGAAATTATTATTTTTAACAGCCCATGGAAAATTATGCAGCAATTTAAGCATGCAAATAGAAAAGTTTTGAGAAACAAGAACTATTATTTGTCCTGTTCACATGGTCTCAAATTTGCCTGAAATTGTATCATATACCCTTTTCTTCAGTCTACAAAACAGGCAGGAAAAAAATCAGGTTGATGCGTCATATTCAAACTCTAAAGGGGTGCCTAACTTTACAATAAGAGACATATTTGCTCCTAAGCACGGATATAGTTTTGCACAGCGCTACAGAGGCTTGGTCTTTATTTGGAACCCTACTAATTAACACCATTCAAATATAAAACGAATAGCTGACACTACACATGCATTTATGTGTTTTCTTTACAGGCAGGCCGAAGTCTTTCTCAAAAGAGGACCACACAGGATAGGAAGCACTTACAAGAAGGCTGTCTACACTCAGTACACCAATCATTTATATGACGTGATAGTTGACAAACCTTCCTGGCTGGGATTTTTAGGCCCTGTCATTAAGGGAGAAGTTGGAGACTCTATTATTATTCATGCAAAAAACTTTGCTTCCAGAAACTACACGCTGCATCCACATGGTGTAAGGTACACAAAGGAAAATGAAGGTAAGCTGGAGTCCATTCTGTGCCAAATTTATCAAAAGTTAATCATTCCTCTGAGCGCAAGTAAGAAGACTGGCCAAGTAAATAACGATTCAAAACAGGACGTAATCAATTTAAAATAGGAGCTAAAAAGTTTGGTAATTTTTTCAAGAGCGAAATACAAAGCCAGAAGTGGAATTTTTCAAGGTGGCAATTTTAGATCAACATTCACCTGAAACAAGAGAATTTATATTTCATCTGAAACAAGGGTGTAAAGGTATATAAAAGATGCAGGTATTGAGGATATCTAAAGGAAAAATTGATGTTGTTGTGAAGAAGATATTAACAGTGGTAACTTACAGTTCCAAATTCTTAACACTAAACTTGTATATATTGTATATAAGAAACAGAAGAATTTCTTAAAATGGAGAAACAGCTACTGCTTGATAATAAATCAATGAGATGAAAGTCTGGTACGCTTTATGATGTATTGTAGGGGTGCTATTGGGGTTAGTGATGATTTGCCCTTGCAATAGCTGGTCTTGCCACATTCAGGCGACGGGGGATTTTCTGCACCAGACGGCGCCAGAGTGTGGCTGTTGAAAGCTTTATTAGTGGGCCTTAAAAACAGTGTGTGAAGTTGTCTCAAAAGCAGTCTTTAACACTTTTCCGTTAGAAGAATTTATAAAGTATCAGCCTAACTGCTAATATTTTGTGAAGTTTTTCATTATAACTAATATGTGGCTTGATATAGACACATTCTGTGGGAGCAGAACAGTGTGTAACGTAGTAGTCCATGCACTTTTTGGAACAACGTTTACATTTTTTTTTTCTGTTGTTCTTATTCCAATGACACCTATATTCCTCGAGGACATATGCAATATTTTACAACAGTTTCCAAAATTAATATTTAACAAATGTTTTACCAATATTTAAATTGATATCTTTTCAGCATAAGTACGTAGTGCCCTCCTAATAAATTAAGGACTAAATTTAATGTGCCATTAATCAAATCACTCCCATGGAATTCAAAGGCAAATGAAGAAACTCCTAAAGAGAAGGAAAAGATCTACTCGCGTGACTTTAAAGATTTTTTTTTTTTTACCTGTATTCAGATTTTCAGTCCATGTTACTGCAACGTGTAGTGAACTTTAAAGCGTGGCAGATGCTATCCTGACACCATAATGTGAATGTGTTGTGTTAATGGTGGCTGTGTGACATTCTTCAGGTGCTTTTTATCCTGACAACACCAAAGATTTGCAAAAGAGAGATGATGCTGTGGAGCCTGGAGGTCAGTACACTTACATATGGGACGTGACAGAAGATCAAGGTCCAGCTGAGGGAGATGAAGACTGCATAACCAGGGTTTACCACTCCCACATAGATGCACCAAGAGATGTTGCCTCAGGGCTTGTTGGGCCTTTAATAATTTGCAGGAAAGGTAAACCATGAATAAATAAGTAAATAAATAAATATGCAAGATTGATAAATATCAGTGAAATAATTTACTGAAAGAGAAGAAGATTATCGTTAATTTTGAAATAGCAGCTTTTTATCTTCTCAATTAGCTACCTTTCAATAGTATAGGAAGTGGTTTGATTTTGTGTGTGAATATAATTTGCAGAATACTTTGTCTACAAATCCATACGGGTGAGATGTGTACGTGCTAGTAATGAAGAAGGATGTGTAAATACTGATGTGAGAAACAGATTTACTGTAATCTTATCACATGCAGTATTTATTCTTCGTAAAGTTATTTTTAGTAGATGTCAAAACCAATTTTTGTTTTCTGAGTGTGTCTGTAAGTTTATGTGTACACTCACACTTAAGAAAAGTGGCAAAATATGAAGTAAACAGTGACCAGCCCTACTGATACTACACTTCAAACCGGTGAAAAGATAAGGTTGGTTGCCAAAGGCTTTGACTATACTGCTTTCTTTTTCAGATACAATGAATAAGGGCAGTGACACACACTTTGATGCTGAATTTATCCTTATGTTTTCTGTGATGGATGAAAATCTCAGTTGGTATCTAGAGGATAACATCAGGACGTACTGTTCGGAGCCTTCCAAAGTTGACAAAGATGATGAGGACTTCCAGGAAAGCAATAAAATGCACTGTGAGAGAACGTTATGTTAATATTGCTTGTCATTGATATGGCGAAGTAATATTTTTATGTGTTGTCTCTTTTAAAGATGAACTGTAGATAGGTGTTTTTTTTTAAGTAGGGCTTTTTCTTGGAGGTTTAAGAAAGATCCTTTTAAATAAGATAAAAATATAAAAGTGATGGCAAGTATTGTACAATCAAACCTTTGGAGTTGTGATATAAAATTCTGAGGGGCCAAGAACCTCTTTGCCAGCATAATTTCCCAGGTGCTCTAAACAGAGTTATGTTACTTTGTTCTGTTCCTTAGTCCTGAACTCTGTACTATAATATCGCAGTTTAGAAAAACAATTTTTCCTGTTCGTGTGGACAAAGAAGATGCCTTTGGCTCTGGCATGGATTCCAGAATCATAGCAGGAACTGCTGGTCACGGAGATAGTTGTGCAGATGAAGTGTGTGTCTGAGATTGGCTCACTTTTCAAAGGTGCAGAGTTTTGTTTCCGGCCTCTTTCTAGTTTGACGAATAGAGCAATGGTTGTGTGTAGGTCTGTGAAGGCAACTGTAACAACTAACATGTCTTTTAGCAATCAACGGGTACATGTATGGATACCTCCCAAACCTCACGATGTGTGTGGAAGATAAGGTAAAATGGCATCTTTTTGGCATGGGTAATGAAGTTGATATCCATTCAGCCTACTTTCACGGACAGACCTTAATAGAAAGGCATCATCGAGTTGACACCATCAGCCTCTTCCCAGCCACATTTATTGATGCTGTCATGATACCAAGGAGTCCTGGGGAATGGCTTCTCAGCTGCCAAGTGAATGACCATATCGAAGGTACAGAATAAGTTCCAGTGATCAGAATCATTTTTAGCTTGAGCTAACAGTTTACTGAGTCACTCTAGCAGTACTCCTGACCTGGTTGTAGGCCAGACAATATCGTCCTCTAGGTAGCAAAACCCTCATAGTAATTGAAATGCCTAGAAGTGTATTAGATGGGCTTGAGCATGTAGCCGTGGAAATCAAGGAAATTCTTACGTATAATGGAAATTGTTATCAGTTGGCAGCAATTGGCACAGCTGCACTTCTGCAAGCCCCAACTTTAGACAAACACTGGCATGATATTTGCCTCTTACTGAAGGTAATTAATCACCATTTTCTATTTGCCAGTAAAAACCCTGGGGCTCATTCCATGTTTGGGTAAGAGCCACAGGACAGGTAGGCTAACTTGCCTGCTGACAAAGACATGTTCTGGAAGGTGCATCTGTATCTTACTGTATTTCCAGGGTTTATTAACCATATGAAATACTTAGAAGCTAATTTCACACTTTCCTATGATCTATATCCCACTTTTCCATGATCTATATCCCTGTAAGTAACTCAAAGAAGTAGTTTGTCACAAAAGTGGGAAGGAACACAGAACTCAAAATGATTCTCCAAGAACTGAAAATTCTGATATAAAATGGAGTATGTTTAACCTACAGATTCAACTACAGAGAGGTTATAAGTTTTGAATAGCTATCCTGTCAAGCAGCGTCTTGATTTGGTTGAAGCATCCTGGGCAAGACTTCAATCATACAAATTGGCCTAATCCATAGCTGTGAAATGGCTCTCTTTTTTATGTTATTTGTATCTCCAACAAGCAGCTTTGCTAACAGACCTTTCTCCTAGGGTGCAGAGACACAGGAATTTCACAAGTAAGCTGTTGGTTAGATTTAGAGGGAAGATGGCCAGTCTGGTAGCACCTGGCCTTGACTGCAGTGCTAACTGACAGTACTGTTTCCACTCCACCCTAATCTTCTCTGTAACCACCATGTCAGCTACAGCTTTACAAGCACAATCCACTTCACCGCACCTGTCTGCCCACTGTAAATACCGTGGTTGTGTTTCTGCATCCTAGCTCAGCTGGTATGCATTCTTTTACATTATTCATCTTCTTTTTCATTCACGATTTGCATATCTATCAGTGGTATGAGAGCTGTCCGGGGGAGAAAACAGCTATTGAAAGCAGGGAAAGAGAAAACAAAGTGTGCTTCATTCTCCCTGGTTTTCTCTACCTCCTCTTTTCTTTTCCAGGTGGTATGCAGGCCCTTTTTGAAGTAAAAGATTGTAGGCAATCCACAACAGTTCACAATGAGAATACAAAGATAAGACAGTACTTCATTGCTGCTGAAGAGATCATCTGGAATTATGGCCCATCTGCAATGAACCATTTTACAGGAGAAGAATTAATTGCTGACAGGTAAATGCTTCTAATTAAAGAAGTTTTACTTTCCAAGCAGAATTTATATAAACATGCTAAATAAGGTAAGCCATGTGGTAGAACTGACTTTTAACCAGAATTTCTCATTGTCCTCATCTCTTCTTAATGTTAATGCCAGGATATATGTCAGACCAAATTAGGTCTATTGTTTTCCTTGCAATCTTACCATAAATTTTGCTGTAATGTTAGTAGCTTCACTGGGTTGAAGATGAATCGTAATGTCATATGTAGGCAGTGATCTCTGATGATTTTAGATGGTTGGTTATTCTGAGTTAGAGAACAAAGCTAGGATTTCATTATCATCTCCTTAGCTGATGAAAATCACGCTAACAGCATCTCATCTAGCAAATGACTTGCATGAGGTACCTTTGCCCTTTGCTCTGTGTTTACGTATTTAAGACCTGGATCAATTCACTGAATACATTGATTCCTCAGATTTTTCATCTGTGAGTTAAAGAACACTTACCTGCTCTACAAGGGGTGAGGCACAGTTCATTGTTTGAACAGTGCATGTAAAACATTGAAAGGCCCTTTTCGAAGAGTAAAAGTGTAGACTAGAAAGTGTAGACTAAATCTTCTCACTTCCTATTTGGATGGTACGTATTCTTGCGGTTTGTATCTGCTGTTGTTAATGAATTATCTGTAACTTTTAATAAAGAGTAAACCAGGTTATGAAATGTTGACTAGAAATCATTGTCAATGAGTCTCTAAGCATGCTGGCTTTATAAGGACAACACAGCACAGCGTCTTTTTCTTAAAGAGAAGTTAGTGAAGGATAATGGATGCCTGCACATCCTTATATCGGACTGCATATAAGTGTGTGGCCGGATCACTGAAAGGACACCCAAAAGACAAACTCAGCACATCATACCGCAGAAAATAGGGTTGAGGTCCTGACTGCCTTTGTAAAGCTGAGCATTATGACTTGAACTGTTTGCATCTATTGCAATTTGTTTTACACAGTGAGTCTCGCATATTTTTTGAACAAAGTGAGACAAGAATTGGTGGCTCTTATAAAAAAGCTGTTTACAAAGAATACACAGATGGTTCTTTCACTGAATATAAAAAAAGACTAAGAGAGGAAGCACATCTTGGACTCTTAGGTAAGATATCTAAAATTATTTCGTGTCAAAGATTTGTGAGACTGAACTATAACTGCCACTGGCTAGCCAACAGAGCGCCTCCACCTCCAAGGGCCCTGGAGTCTCCCTGCCTCCTGCAGATGCTGACGCCTGTGGCTTCCTCCAAGAGACACCCCAGGGTGTAAGCTCTTGAAGGCAATGCTGTGGTGGTCCCCACCTTGCTTATGGGAATACGCGTTGGTCCCAAAGGTCAGGCTCTGAATTACAGGGCCGGGCTAGGCAGATATAGCCCTCTTTATAACTTGGCTGCTGCTGGCATGGCTCTGGGCTGAGTTTGAGGTTTGCACTAACGTCTGTAGGTCCCTTTCCAAAGGGAGGAACTGTCCTGCATGTCACTGGGCCTCCATGAGGAATATGGAATGGATTAGTCCAGTTGCCGCTGGGCTGCCCTGTGATTCAGGCCATGTGCCAGGGACCTGTCTGTGCCCCACATACACACACCCTTATGTGCTCCACATAAGCTGAGGAGCAGATCCCCATGCAACGAGAAAAGCAGCCAGCCATTGAGTGCTATAAGCTCATGATGATCTGTACATCATCTGATAGAAACATCTTGTAATTAGACCATGTGCTCTTTTCTAGGACCTGTTATCAAGGCTGAGGTGGGTGAGAGCATCAGGGTGACCTTCCGAAACAATGCCAGCCGCCCGTTTAGCATTCAGCCCCATGGTGTGAGTTACCGCAAGAGCGACGAGGGGGCACTGTACGGTGCTGCCTCCAGAGGTGCGCCTATAGATGAGGATCCTGCAAGCACCAGAGAACAGTCATACATGTTAATGTATTAAAGGTGATGAAATAAACGATGTTCGTTAGGCATAATTCCTAACGTTGATTTCTATAATAGGTGCTGACTGTCCAGCCTCTCATGTGAGTCCTGGTGCTACATTTACATATGAGTGGAACGTGCCAGAAGCTGTGGGCCCCACAGATCAAGATCCAGACTGTTTAACCTGGCTTTATTACTCAGCTGTGGATGCAGTCAGAGACACCAGTTCTGGCCTTGTGGGTCCCCTCCTGGTGTGCAGGAAAGGAGCTCTGCTTCCTTCTGGGAAACAGGTCAGTCAAAGATTTAAAATGGAAGCATTTGTGTTGTTGTAGCTGAATCTGCTTTCTCTTACTGAATTGTGCCTTCAGGGCCTGCCACATTAACAACTTCTCAGCGCCACCTCCTCTCCACATCACAGCCTCACCCATGTGCTGAGGGGAACGCATAAAATGAAGAAAGTCGGTTTGTTTTTTGTTTTTTTTTTTTTTAGAAAAAAGCAAAATCAGTCTGACTCCAGATAGGCAGACACTGCATTGTGAAACCACCATCGCAGTGAGCAACCACTGGCATTCAAGTCTCAGCTAGGATGAGAATGACTAGAAAGACATAGAGACTTTAAAGACCAAAACACACATTCATTTATTTCCAGAGATGGTCCCTGGTGGTAGAAAGAGCATTAGCAGCAGATATCTAGTCACCAGATATAGCAACTAGAGAGTTGTGAGATTATCAGAAAGAAGTATCAATGTATCCATCTATCCTACTTTGTGAATTATACTCATAGATTAATATGCGCATAAAATTTTTTTCCTGACATTTTCTGTTCATCCATTTCTATTTTCCTTTGTGCTGTTTGTTCTCAACAGAAGAATGTGAACATGGAGTTCTTTCTACTCGCCACAGTATTTGATGAGAATCTGAGCTGGTACTTGGATGACAATATTTTGATGTTTACACTAAATCCTAATAAAATTGACAAAGATGATGAGGACTTCCAAGAGTCTAACAAAATGCACTGTAAGAAAATTAATATTTCGCCAAATATTTGTTTCTACAATGAGGGTTTTTTGTGATCTCATGTTGGAGACTGGGAAACCATATAGTAGCAGAGACATTTAAGTCCTTTCCATTGGAAGCAAAACCATGTTTGAATGCAATTCAATTTCAGCTAAATATGGTAGTTCAAAATATGCCAACTGTTCAGTCTCTTGCATGGCAGTTGAGCATTTAACACTGTTATGTACTGCTGTGAGCAGACAGAAGGAGGAATTAGGTCTATAGCCTATGTGTAACTCCTACAAATGCAATCAGGCAGCAAGAGAAAACCGACCTCTGCCCTACAAATGCTGTAGCTGAAAGGAGAATTTTCACAGAATTGCAGAATGGCTGAGGTTGAAAGGGACCTCTGGAGGCTGTCATCTCTGGCCTCATGCTCAGGCAGGGTCACCCAGAGCTGGCTGCCCAGGACCATGTCCAGATGGCTTTTGAGCACCTCCAAGGACGCAGACTGCACCACCTCCCCGGGCAGCCTGTGCCAGTGCTCGGTCCTCCTCACAGTGACAAAGTGTTCGCTGATGTTCAGAGGGAACCTCCTGGGTATCGGTTTGTGCCCGTTGCCTCTGGTCCTGTCACCGGGCACTGCTGGAAAGAGCCCGGCTCCTCTTCTTTGCACCCTCGCTGCAGGTATTTATAGACGTAGGTGAGATCCCCCTGCGCCTTCNCTTCCCCTGGCTGAACAGTCCCAGCTCTCTCAGCCTGTCCTCATAGGAAGAGCAGTGGGCCCACATTTTCCATAGCCTTCCTGTTGTCACCTAGGTACTTACAGAAGCCCTTCTTGTTGTCTTTGACTTCCCTGGCCAGATTAAATTCCAGCTGGGCTTCAGCTTTGCTATCCTCATCCCTACGTGCTTAGACAATGTCTCTGTATTCCTCCCAGGTTACCCGTCCTTACTTCCATCCTCTCTGGAAATAATAATTTTGTGAAATTATTATTTCCTGCTTCAGTCCTTTTTCCTTTGGGATTGTACCATAATTCGTGGTTATTTTAGGGTAACATTTGTTTATACTGTATTAAGAAAAACAGTTTGTTGAAATAATGTTTGTTACTGGGCTAATGACGCCAATTGGCTGAACTTTTCTGATGATTTATTAGAGAACCATAAGTTGCTGTAATGTTTTAAAATGTTAGTCACTTGTGTAAAATGCAAAAAGAAGCCTAAGAAAAATCCTCACACTTAGATGCCCTTTGAGGAGGAGCAGCAAAGTATATGTCATAGGTTGACAAGCTGCATGTGAGGAGTAATGCACCTTTTCTTCCAAGTCTGGAGAATGACTGAGAGAAAACACATTAGTGATGAAGACAGACTGGAGCATCTCAGTGACCTCTAGAAGACTCTGTGGGTAGCAAAGAAAGGGACACATGCATCTTTAAAACCTTTAGGTCTGAAATAGAGATCTGGATAATCGGAGCAGATTTACCAGAAGGGAGACGTGCTCAGAAAAGATGTGTCATCTTTTAGAGGCAGCAGCCATGAAAGCCTCAAATTAATGGCTAGCTTTTTGGCTTGTTCTCTGCAGCCTTTGAATATTGGTTTTGCTAGATATGTTGGGTTTTGTTTTTTTAAACATACTACTCAGTAAAATTAATGGAAGAAAAGGTCTTTTTAATGTTTGTAATGATTGAGAGTTTGAGGTGTGCTTTGCTGTGCTTTTATTTTAGAAGAAATAATTTTTAATTGCATTTTACTAAAATACCACTTTTCAAAAAGTAATAGACATTATTACAATCACTCACCAAATTAAAGGTTATTAGAATTGCATTGAAAGTGCTTTTTTTCCTTCATATACAGAAAATGCTGTTTGTGGGTCTTTATTCTAACACAGATTTCTCTAACAAGAATATGGTTGTGCTTTTGTTCCCATGTACAAACTGTATGTAAGTCAAGTTTTTCTGCAGTTACACCATTGGAACCTTAGTAACTTCTTGTGCAGACAGAAAGACCAAATGTAGGATGAATGTACATACTGTGATATAGTAGCTTTTTGTAAAAGAGAGATTGATAACAAAATGAAAAGGGATGTCTGACAAGAGTAGAATAACAAAATCATTATTAAGAACATTTGTAAAAACACTTTACAATAATATATTTGCTTCATTTATATTTTTCACTCTCCTACCTCCTTCCCCTAAATATAAGAACTTAAAAAAAAAATTGCTTAACAAAAGTAATTAACAAAAATCAATTAGTACATTTTGAAACTGTACAGCACCATCTAGCTGCATTTGAAAAAAAAAAAGCATTAAAATTATGTGCTTCTATAGCTCCTGCAGCAACACTTGGCTGTCTTTGCACGTGATTATTCCTGTCATCTTTGGTGAATATATGCGCATGCTCAAAGTTAAGCAAGTGCTCAGTGCTCTTGCTGAATGAGGGTGGAAAGGCAGATATGATTCCACTAAATTTTATGAATTTTTTTACCTGCTTATGTCAGGGCTGAATTTGACTTCCCTGGTTCTGGAACTACAGACACCAACATCTTATGCCCATGTTCAATTTCCATTACCCTTAATATTGGAGAGTTAAGTTATGATACATTACCTGTGTGTGCAGAACCATGTTCAAGTTGGTGGTCTCTGACCTGAGCAGTGATCTCACGTCTTTTGCATACCTTCTCCTTTACTGTGAAGAGCTCATAACGTAATAGAGATGGGTGTGGGAAGAGAGTGGGGGTATCTGGTATGAGCTTAGTCATAATTGTCATGGTGCTAATAACGTGTTTAGCTATTTTTACTCTCTTTGGCTCTGTTCTTGCTTCAGGACAAGAGCAAATTAAGCTTCAAAACAGTTGTGCCATTAACACCAGGGCTGGTTTCCCTGCTCTGCTGACTGTGTTTTACTTTGAAACTAATACATGCACAACACTCTGCAGCTGTGCTGTACTTAATCAAGCCTCCGACTTATTATGTCCCATACCACCCTGCACCTATGATGTTTGTTGGAGCTCCACATTATATAGAGCAGGACAGTATCACTTTGCATTACTAATGTTTTCAGAACTGGTGTAGCTCTTAGGGACCAACATATTTCCCACACAAGGAAAGCAAGATGCAAAATCCACCCCCCCTAACAGAACTTTGTGAACTTCCTGCCAGTAACCTGAGCATTCCTGAACCGAAGCAGCCAAGAAGAATGCGACAAATCCCTCTGGGGTCGTCAGTGTTGAAGTACAGTTACTCCTGCTCTGACCCTTCACTGCTGCTTTTGCTTTTCTAGTGTAACCTATTTGAAGGAAAAAAGCTGAGTAAACATGCACACTGCTGCTAGCAACTGCAAGGAGGTGCAGAGTTTGAGTGAGAGGGGAGGAATTCTTTTGGTGGGTCACAAACCTCCTTTCAGCCTGGCAGCAGCTGCTAGCTCCCCACAGCCATTCCTGGCTGCAGCTGCTTGGGTGGAGCAGCACACCCAGCCGGGAGGACGCAGTTCTGGAAGCGCTCCGCTCAGGGAATTTATTTCCTTCTTTGTCCGCCTCGTCATTTAGTTGGTAAAGCCTCTAGAACTGCAGAGTGAGTACATGCAAGAAGGGCAGCATTTCAGAAAACCCGTCTGACAGCTTCTAGTTAAATGTTTCCTTACTCAGTTTTGTCATTCTGGAAGGAGTTAATTTTCTTTCTTACTGATTTGGTTTTGTGAGTTTTCCAAAGGAAAAGGGAGAATCTGCTTCCTGCTCAAGAGCTTCTTGGAAATGGACGTAGTTAGAGGTGATGTCACTAAGAAATCTCTGAAAGGGTCCTTGGGGAAGAAGTTCCAGCATTTCTCTGTGTGCACAAGTGCCATCTTGCACTTTGTTTGGAAGGGTACAGACAGTGACAAAAAGGCAACACTTGTCAGAGGTTCCTTTCGGATCCCCTGATCCTATTCCATAAATATGTGCACAGAAAGATACAGGGGCTCAAAAGGAGCTGTAGAAGGAATGGTGTATGGGGATGCAAAGGGGGATTTATCACTATTTTGTCCTCTCAGACTAGAAACTTACTGGCCTGCTACAGCCTGAACAGAAAAATGCCCTGCTGTGCGCTTTGCACTGCACAGACTGGCCCATAGTCTCATTTATTGATGGCATGGGCAGTATCTAGATGTCTCACTTTCCACTCTGAGGACTGGCACAAAAGGAATTGCAGTAACTAGCAATGTAAACTCACTACAAAAATGCCCTCACCCATCTCCCCCAGCTGGAAATGACAGTTTGGCAGCTAAGCATGGAGCTCAGTTCAGTTCTGCCAAGGAGGGTTTCCAGGAAATGTGACAATTAATTTCTAGATTTTTCTGGCATACATCTAAAAAGGGGATTACATCAGAATTGCATTCAGAGGCAATGAATAGTTCAACTCGCTGCAGTGCTTTGAAGCTTTTAAAGCTTTTTGCAGATAATCACTGATGAAGCTTTTTGACATGCCTTTGTGATGTCAGAGTACTGTGGGGCTTTTAAAATTTGTTTTATGTTACTTATTTTGAAAATCCACTTTGGGCTTTTAAAATAGCATATGCTGTAGTGCCAAGCAGATCGTTACGGGCATTTGGTCCGTTGTGAGCTAAATGCTAAGGATTATCTCTGCTGGTGAACAAAGAAGCGCTCCTGCATTTGAGAGCTAAGAGCTAACTAGAAGAGTTAAGGCTGTTCTTGTAGTTGGCAACTGTAATATTGCCGTTCATATGGCTGCGAGAGGACTCTGGTATTTATCACCAGACTTTTTAACCTAGGGTAGGAGATTCCTGAATATTCACCCTAAGAAACTTGTAGTCGTGCTTAGAATAGAGAACAGGATATAACAGGCTATTACACAGCTTGTGTGACTGCGTAATTGAACCATTATTATTGACCATTGCTGTAATAATATCAAAAAAGCAAAGAAGTCTAACATCTGTAGCAGTACTAAAATTGTAATGTGACTTCTGAACAAATCACCTGCATCAGGCAGCAGCAGAGCAGGAGCACACTTTAATGTATGGTAGAGCTCTGTTGGCTTCCCCAGCCTAACTCTTGACTCTAGTGCATGGGAGTCTGTTGTTCCATATTTGAAAGTACACATTGAATTACTATTACAAGCAATAATAAAAGACATAGGAGGTGCCATGCCATTCCCCAAGTGAGACTAGATCAAGTAACTTTACAATAAATGTAGTGTTTCTTGCAACAAAGGAGAGATAGGAAATTAGATATTGTAAATGCCAATGTGAGTCTTTCTTTAGGGTGCTGGAGGCTTTTCAGCTCACAAATTGTCTTGCTTTGGAAGGCCTGTCTAAATCATACAGTAGATTAAACATTCCTGGAATAGACTGTTGGCCCTGCTGCAGTTAGCGGTTAGGAGGGCCAGTTACTGTATCTGGGGACATGATTAATGAACCTGGGTATGAATCTCTCTTTGTTGGACCAAGCACTAGTTGGCACCATGTTTTACAAGGAGATCTGAATTCCCGGATTGCATAGGTCAGCTGCAGGATAGAAGACGGACAGACAGCATTAAGGTCTGCAAATACATGTGAAATTCACAGCACTTTTTGCAGGAGCAGTAAGTCCAGTGTCCTGGGAAATGGACATTTTGCAATGCTTTCTGATTTGTGGAAGGCAGTTCAGTGAAAAGCCTTCAAGTTTAACAAAAATCTGTCTCAACTGGCTGACTCTTTGTCTTACTGACCATAGGATAAAGAGGCCGGTGCATAGCAGTAGTGTAGTCTCTGAGGTCTTGTTCTTACTTTGTTAACAGTCTATTCTGAGCTACTTTTGGAAATTTAATTACGGTGGAATCGGGGAGCAACTTCCAGAAGTTACCCATGTTTTAGGTTTTCCCCCTTACAATATGGTACAGAAAAATCTTTGTGTCTTTCTGGAGGAAGGCAGTGCCTGTGTCTATTCTGTAAAAAGAAGGTATGGTTGCAGCACATACAGGCTAACTTGCGGTTAGAAGGCCAGTAACCACCAACACACACATACACAGTCCCCAACAAGTTGAGGCACTGATTTGTACTATATGAGCCATTGAGAAGTTGCTGGATACAGAAAAGATTTTCCACCACCTCCTACAGGCGAGAAACCTTCAAGCTTATGTTGGATATAGTGCAGCTGTATTGAGCAATACAATTGAATTTCAATCTGATAATTGAAAAAAATAGCATGACAGCTGGCAAGAAGTTATTAAAACAATCATCCAAAACAGAAAAGCAAAATCTTGTACAGAAAGATGTATGTATGCTGTCATGGTTTAACCCAGCAGCCAGCAACTAGGACCTGACAGCCGTTTGCTCGCCCTTCCTCTCCCCCTCCCCAGTGGGATGGGCAGGAGAAATGGATGAAAGGTAAAACTCGAGAGTTGAGATAAACACAGTTTAATAAGACAGCAAAGTAAATACTAATACCAATACTAATAATGTTAATAATAATGAATATGCAAAACAAAGTATATACAATACAGTTTTCTCACCACCCAATGAGAAATTCACAGTCAGTCCGCGAGCAGCAACTGTGGAACCCTGAACTCGCAGATGTGGCAAATTTCACGAAACTCCTGAAAAAGACCAAACTCCCAGAAAAGTTTGAACTCCCGAATAAGAGGGGATTTAAACTCATGGAAGAGAGAAGCAGAGAGCCCCAGGACAACCCCCATTCATAAGCTGGTATGGAATATTTCCATGGCCAGCTTGGCTGGCTGCCTGGCTGTGCTCTCTCCCAGCCCCTGCACACCTGCTCATTAGCTGAACGTGAGAAACTGGAAGTAGTCCTTGATTTCATAGCAACAACTGAAAACATCAGTGTTATCAACATTCTTCTGGTACTAAATGCAAAACACAGCAGCAGCTGATGAGGAGAAAATTAACTCTATCCCAGCCAAAACCAGGACAATCCATGTGGTCATTCTCTGATTTATAGAGTCACAGGATAGTTGAGACTGGAAGGGACATCTAGGTATTGTCTAGTCCAACTTCCCTGCCCAGAGCAAGGTCAGCTACAGCAGGTTGCTCAGGACTGCATCCAGTCACGTTTTGAATATCTCCAAGGACGGAGACTCCACAGCCTCTCTGGGAAACCTGTTCCAATGTATTTTAGTAGTAGCATTTGATTTCCAGAAATGATAGCAACCAGAATGATAACCAACATGTATTTTCTATGTTGGTGAACTAGGGGAAGGGTGCTTTTTTGATTTTTTTTGCTTTCTTTTTTTTTCCTGTTCTGATCTTGTCTTAGTGTGGGACAGTGTCCAGTGAGATTTGAAAATGCACTGCCCAAGTATCAAAAACATAAACTTCATTGCTGGATTGGACTTTTAACAAGAAAGTATCCTAGCTAAGTGTATCCTGCCTCATTTTATCTGTCTTCTTTTTCTTCTCTCTTCCTTTCTGTATTTCTTTCTTTTTGTCTGTCTCTTTTTGTTTCTGGCTGTCTTTCCAGTATTAGCCTTGCTTGTGTTGCTGCAGTTGCTATTCTTACATTCTAAGAAATACTTCCAGTATCTTCATGTTGACAATTAAAAAAGCTGGCCTACCCATTTTCTGAGGTTTGTACATTTTTCACAGACTCCAGCTGATTTAATTATAAATAGAAACATCACCATTAGAACTGTCACTTGACAAATGTACTGACATGCATAAGGTATCATGCATTAAGAATCTTCAAACTATTTATTCTTAACGCTTACTAAATGATGACACCATCTAATGTAAATTATTATTGATCAGTGAAAATATTGGTAATTTGATTATAAAGGAAACATTACATTAATAGGCACCAATGTATGTTAATTCCCAATGAATAATTGTTACGTTATTCATGAAGAGACCAGATCGGTCCTCCTCAGTGAAGAAATCAAGTGGAAAAGTAGTGAAACATCATATTCTAGCCTCAAAAGCACATTAATCTTTTCTGTACTTGGGAGAATGAATGATTGATTCAGTGGAGAAAAGGTTTCTACTGGGATTTAAATTAAATACTTCCTTTGCTCATTTCATTTAAAAAACCAAGGTTGAGTAAACTAGGTAAAAAAACAGATACAGCTTTATTATTTTAACATCTTAGGATACTTGTTTGGAACATCCCTGTGGAGCCAAACAACCTTTTCATAGACCTCTGTACCACTAGATGTCACGGTTGTTTCACAGAGATAATGCTAGAAGAATTTCCCTTTCAGGAAGAGTTCTGAAGCAAGTTTCCTTTGGCTCTCATTGCTCGTTTGTTGTTCTAAAGCCAGCGTACATGAGACAGGTCATTAGGCAGATGCTTGTTATTAGGCAGAGGGTTCACTCTAAAGATTATTGGGTCAAAGTCTTGATATTAGTGGTTTTCTTCTAACACATTAAGTACTTCATGGTTGCAAGTGATTTTCGTCTGCTTTGGTATATAGCAAATTATGTCATCTTGTAGCAGCTATCATAGTTTCAGTGCCTGATTTTGCTCTCTTTTGCACCAGTTTAAACTGAGAGCAGTTTCACTTAAGGTAAGCTGTTAGAGATTAAATCTGAGTCTGTAGGTTTTAAACTGCTTTATTATTGCTACTTCAGCTCTCGGAGAACTTGGCCTCACAGAACATGAAACTGAAATTGTAATTTGAGTGTTATGCAGCTCTAGTACGCGTGTGAAAACCCTCAACTGGAATTAGCTTGCCCATGAAACGTGGACAGCCTGTCAACGATCAGTTGTGATGTGCAGGCCTATCAGTGTTTTATGATGAGGTGACACACAAGGTGTCCAAATTTATAACACAGGTAATTTGTTTTCTGCCACTGCCTCTCACTAGAGGTTGCCAATGTGGCAGTTCTGCCAGTAAGGTCATTTATGTGAGCGTTTCATGGTCTGCATCACGCCAAAAGAGTGAGGGTAGTTTAAACAGGCAAACAGGCTCTCTGGCTTAGTGTGAAGCTGATTAGAAAGACCTCAAACACCTCTGCCTGCTGGCTGCACTATGGGACTGGCTTCCAGCGGTGCTAGTAACCAAGAGATAGATTCTGCAGCGTTTTAAGCCAGTACAGGTGGGTATGAAAGATGCTGTCATTTTTCCACTACGATTTTCTTCACACCAGTGTGAACAGTCACCAGTTACATTGTTTAGAATTACTTTCCTAAATAAGAAGATGTGTCTATATTACATGTTTGCTTGTTACAAGACTGGAGTACTTCTGAGCTGTTGGAATAACCCTTCTCTTACATTTATTTGCCTTTTCAGGAAGCTGCTCTATGCAGACAACTTCCCATGGACTCAGAAAGCATGGCCCCAGTTCAGACAGCTGTGAACACACCTGCTGTGACACAAGACATGAGGCCTATTACAAATAATGGATCCGATCCTTTCTTGAACGGGCAAGTTCACGTCCTCTTCATTAGGCAATTGGTTTTGGTGCCTTCTCTACACTTTGAAAGCTGTCTCTCTAAAATAGTTTCCTGTATCATCTTCTTTTGTACTTACTGTGAACGGGGGGGTACCTGAAATCTTTCAGTTTATACTTCAGGAAGGAATCTTAAAAAAATCAGACAATAACAGGTGGTTTTAATTGTATTGTGGGTGTATGTAGAAGACTCTAGGTAGAGTAGCTACACTATCTAAGTATAAATAAACTCAGGGGGTTTTTAGGCTATATCTGAACTGGTTTTGTCTAGAGGGTTACATATACATGTGTGTATTTCAAAATTTAAGAGTGGCCTCACTTCAGTTGCTTTATATTTGGGCTGATGTAACATGACCACATTAGTGGTCAACAGTTGAGAATGAGGCTTAATGACTCAGTATTTAATTTTAATATCTAACCTACTGTGCTGTCTTTTTTTAAACACCGTGATCAGGGACTATGGCTGCCAGAACATCTTCACTGAGCCTTTTTCTTGTTTCAATTTACAGTGGGCCATACCATTCCAGGGAACAGAGTACAGACAGTGGCTTGGGATTAGGATGCTACAGTATACCAACAACACCTGAAGATTTCCTCAGCAACGTAGATGAGATGGATACAGGTAGAATGCTCTGATTTAGCTTAAAGTGCAATGGTATTAATAACTTTATGTTAAAACCAGTAATGTGTTATAATTGCATAACTGAATGATAATCTCTTGCTTTCCTATGCAAGAGAACAGACTGAAACTGGGGGGGACAATGCTTAGAAGGTACTTGGTGCCTAGAAGGTTCTCAGCTTTAAATTAGGTCCAGATTCTACCCTTTTACCTTAGACTGATATTAAACAAAATAAGTAAAACTTGTAAAATGTGATCCTTAATTTGTGTTTTCATACCACAGTCCAAGGTAGGAGGAGTAAAAATCTGGTCTTGGGTTACAAATCACTGCGTTGTCTCTAACTCTGGGAAATCAGTCTCATTAGAAAGTCTCTTACAATGGCAAAGTTGGATTTGCCTTCAAACAGAATGTGTTTAGCTAGTTTAGGTTTTGGTATGTATTTATTTTTATATCGGTGTCCTCATTGTGTTTACTGAAATAAATTACTAGGAAATCAAGTATTTTCCAGACAGTGAAATTCTCAGCACTTCCTCACCTAAACTTCCTTTTGAAGTCATCAAAAGTTCTAGATGATGCTAAGAGTAAACAGTGTTTCTATTAAAGGTTATCGTGCTTGTTGTTCTTAATTTATGAAAAAAAAAGTAGTATAATACTGCGGAGCTAAATTGCTGTAGACAACTTTTCAGTTACACCCCATGGACGACAGCATTCACCCCTGTGCAGAGAGCAGGATAGAGGGCTTACGTAAGACTCAATTGCATTGCTTCCTCTGCAGACTAGGGAACTTTGAACGATCATGCTTCCCAAGTGGAACGTCAGAGGCTGATTACTTTGAACACTGCTGGAGAGGGCCTTTTGTGCTTTTGAGAGCAAAGCAAGGATATGGAACTAACTCTTAGAAGAATATGCATTCTGCAAACACATATAGGTTTGAGGTAACGTTTGTAGAGGATAGGAATGCTCACAAGTGCTTATGGGAAAGGGGGAGTCTAATTTTTGTATCAATTGTGTTGTTCTAAATTACCCACAGGAAGAATTTGGTATTTCAAGAGCTTTTCTTTACTTTTCCTAGGAGAATCTATAGCACAGACAACAATGAACATAAATCCACAACAAACACGTTTCCCTGATTTCCTCGACTGTCTTCCAGGAACGAATGTTGATCTTGGGACTCTAGAGTCAGAAGACTTGATCCCTATCCTCAACGATGTGGAGTCAGTACTCAACAAAAATGAGCCCTTCCTCACCTGGCTGTAATCATTCAATGCTGCTTTGGTTTACAATGCAATTCAGTATTTCTTTTTCCTCTTGAGATAGAGGTAGAGTATCTGAAAATCCTTAAGAGATACAACTTACTGCCTTAATGACTTTAGTTACATCATCTTTATGGTCAGTTTAATCTCTGCCTGGATTTGATTGACACTAATTTAAATATGCATATATATACACACAGACATATATATTTCTTTCTCTTTAAAAAAAAAAAGCACATTACTTCACACATCTGTATACTTCTTTACCTTGTCAGATCAGGCAGAAATGTTTCACCTTAAGGACAGAAAGTGGGTGGTGTTTGTGCATGTCCCTGAGTGATCTCTTAGGTATTGATTAATATCACAAACCCCTCATGAATCACAAAAGCTAACTACTAGGTCACCTGGTTCAAAAAATGTGCACAGCATCAGATCATGAGAGCAGTTTTATTACTATGTTTATGACAACAGTATCGGAAGCTTTTTTTATTGACTTCCTTAAGCTTTAAAAGTCTTTTTTTATTCTTAGCAACTAACTGTGCTGTATGGAATACAGAGTAGATCTGATCCGTATCAGCCACAATAATAAATCTCGTTATATATTTGTAAAGGCACAAACAGTACTATTGCAGATTCTTTTTTTCAGTATATTACTGTATAGTTTTTCAGTCCAGTCTGAAAGTACCAGAATTGTTTAGCAATATTTTTACACTACAATATTGTTGCAAAATAAACTGGACTAGTACTGACTGCTGCCTTTTAAAAACAAAGCAATGTATTATAAACAGGCATTTTTTAAAAGATCTTAGATTTTTATGTTTATTATATTAAGCACTACAATTTTGTAACTTAACACATGAACAAACAATTTTTTATATATATAAAATTTGTGGCAAATATCTTAAATGCAGAAACATGATTTTAAAATCAGGTCTGAAAAATGTGGCACAATTTCTTAGTGTCTTATGTAGTGGGAAAAAACCTTTGCTTATACTGTTTTCAGTAATGTTTTTAACTGACAATTTCAAAATACATGTAGTTGTATACATGAAAAAAGTTGGTAACTTTATCAAGGCCATGCAAAAGCAGTATTGTAACTTGTCTGGTAAAGTTGCTTAGTTCTTAAGTCTTTCACTTACTGTAATTGGTGTACAGGACATAAGGCGTGTGTTCTGTGTATTTCTGCCTATTGTATATCCTGCAAATACTTCTTTATCAGCGGTTTGGGACTGAGAAGGCATCAAGGACATTAAGCTTCCAGTTAGCCTGAAATGCAAATGAAGTCCTAATATTCTTAAATATTTTGAAATTATATTATTTATAATCTATGAATTTGAGCTTTTTATATTAAAAAAAACGTCTTTTTATGAAAGGCATTAAAACTTTTCTCTAAGCTTAATCCAGGCTATGGAGAGAGAGGAAGAGATGTAGCACTCAGTGTAAATGTGTGTTTGCCAGGTCTAATAACACTAAACGGGATCTTACGGATGCACCAGAATCTTGATCACTAAAGACTTTTTTCCGTCTGGTTGGGTGAAGGTAGGTGAAGAGGGCAGAGATGAAGTGATGGGAATATGGAGTAGGTTTGGAAGACAAATGACTGCGTAACAAATGTAGATCCTTGCAGGGAAGGGTGGCTGCAGACAGGGATGCACAGAAAACGAATCACCACTGTTCAGTGGAAAACCTAACAGACGACCTTGATACGATAAACTTACCTTGTCTATGATCAGCTGCTGGGTGTACATGATATCAGAAGATGGAAAATAAAAAGCACACACACCGAAATTTTGAACAAAAGAGATGGAAGGCAAAGACCTACAGTCATGAAGTTTTATTACATAGGGAAAAGTAGCTCTTTTTATGTTGGTTTTTTAATAGAAAATGAGATGCGACAGCAGAGTTGTGTCTGCACAGAATTTAATTACTGAATGGGCATTGTGTTTCTTTTATTGTTTTTGAGGGGTTATTTGTTGGGGTTTTTAATTACTTTGCTAGTGGTAACCAGTGAGATAGCAGAAATCTCTTTTCAACAAAGAGGGGACCGGGCAGGGCTGGCCAATATTACTGTAATGATGATTAATCTCTCTCTTTTAAGGACTTCTTCAGGTTGTCGGCCTAAATGAAAAACAGATGGTCCTAAGGCTTTGTTCTTTAATGACATGACTGACTTCAGTAAAAGAATTGGAGGGTTTTTGGCATCTGGTTGTGATGCCAATTTGTAAGGCCAGCTCGTCAGCACTGGCCTAACAAACTGAAAGCCATTGGTGCTAGAACAATTTACAGTAGCTGCAGATCTGAGCTGTGGTATGATGCAGTAGATACTGCTTTTCATTAGATTATGTTTAGAAGATGCAGTTTGTTCATTTGTTAGTAAGTCTGTACTATTGTACATTTAAGTTTTGTCATAATAGAAGCTATGCCAAGCAGATCAGGTTCTCAGCTGGTGTGAATTAGCGAACTTGTGTTGGCTTCTGTTTGGCTACACTGATTTTCATCAGCTGAAGGCCATACTTCTTACAGTGAACACTGGCGCACTTTTCCAGTAAAGTCATATAAGATATTTATCAGAATTGTGAAGCTACCAACTTGATTCTTCTTTCACTGGTGTTTCAGGTGGTGAAGTGTCTTGGTTCAAAGACCACAAAGAGGTAAAAAAATCAAGAACTATTTTTCCATATTACTTCCGTAATAAACCAGCAGCAGATTTGGAACAGGAGGGTGCTATGTGAAACAATACTGCCAGTGTAAAACAACTGCCAAAATCTTAGGTCAGATCTTTACTCGATCATGACCCAAATTAGTGGTTAAGTTAAAAGTGATACTTTACACTCTAAGCTTTTCATTTTTGTAATGGAGAGGATGTATCCGATGAAGTGCAGCAACAACAAAATCTGTTTCTTAAAGTTCTCTTTTTTAAAAAAGCTTCTGGCTTTAAACAGGCTTTGGGCAGAACTTTTGAGCATTCAAAGCATGTGTAATTCTTCTGAAACTGAATTTATTGCTGACAATATTTCACTCTACTATTTCAGGTTTTGAACATTTACTTTACTAAGTGTACATTGTCTGCTTGTAGTATAAATACAATAAATGTGCCAGGTGGACAGTTTTAGTGTTGACCATCACTGAGGGTGGCATACGTAAGACTTGGTGATGCAGAAGTTATGGGACGTTGTTAATTACAGTTTGTATTCTGGTAATACTGTTAGAATGTAACCTGGGGAGGGTTTGGGTTTGACTTCTTGACAACAGATGCTGTTTGGGGGAAGGGAAGGATTTAAATGTCTATTTTAAATACAGAAAAATATGGTTGATCAAATAAACTTGTTTCCTAATACACTACATTAATGTACATGCTAGTACTTTAACTTTTTTATTTACTTTTTTTCATTTTGTTATATGACGTGTGAGCATTTGTTTTTAATTTCGAGTACCTTGCAACAAATTGTATGTATCAAAAGCAGTCAGATCAAACTGTTGTATCCAGGGTTTGATTCTGTTTTTTTTTTTTATTTCATTGATCTTGTACATGAGAAACAAATATAAATGAACTTAAAGATTTTGGATGCAAATTGGTTTATTGTTGTTTATTTCTTTCGAGGATTTTAGTATGCGCTTCCCAGGGAACTAACACTGCTTGGAATAAAGGTATGGACGTACTATTCTGAGCAAAAGGCATACATTTTGAATTAAATTATTAGCACTTAGAAATTGGTTATTTTACCATTATGTTTCAGTTCATTAGTAGCTGTAATGGCTGTTAGTGGTGATTACTCGTAATACTGACCACATGCTCCTCAGGGCCACCGTTACTTGTTGCTTTCAGTGGCACCTTGTAATTCGTTATTCACTAACACAGGTGTTTTGTTATGATTTGTTTCATACCATTATCTCTAAGCAAAAGAGTTAGCACCAAGTCCATTTGCTGTTGAGTTCTCTTTTGGGGACTTCAATAGTGTATTGTTTTCAGTCAGATCCCTTTTGCAAGAAGTTTCTTAAGTGACGCATTAAGAAAATACCTGTCTTCTTTCCTAGGAACAAGCCGTGAAACCTAAACATTCTGGGCTTGTATCTGAGTATCGGGTCTTGACTGTCATGGTACTTGAGTCATTCCCTTACACAATTTATTCTGATTAATTGTTAGAATGCTTCTAACAGTATCTCATGTTTACATAAGAAAGCTCTGGAACCTCCACCAAACAGAAACGCGAAGCATATTGGCTTCTGACGCTGTTCCGAGAAACGTGTATGTTAATTCACGGCTTTTTACTCGGGAGCATTAATCAGGTTTCCCTGGCAGAAACGCCGAAGGCCTGTTTGCTCCTAACGATGGCAGCTGCCGCGGACGGCTGCGCGGGAGCCGGAAGGACACGGCTCCCCGCCGAGCTCCCC
>Ga0065711_1028510_pt1 | contig 40774 bp, 22 predicted proteins | sample Hoacrofraction12_FD_59098 | JGI IMG/M metagenome (GOLD analysis project Ga0065711, IMG submission 59098) | Hoatzin crop microbial communities from Cojedes, Venezuela - Epithelial fraction 12 v2 (version 2) | ecosystem: Host-associated > Birds > Digestive system > Esophagus > Crop | place... | reverse complement strand
CTGAGAGGAATTTGCAATTACATGACGAATGCTGTTAGTAGACTGCTCACTTCCAGCCTCATGGTCACTGTTGTCATTTCAGCAAGAAGACACCTGTCAGGTCCCACCAGAGCAGATGCAACTCACCAGCCTGGCAGAAAATAAACTCAGGTGGGTAAAAAAAAAAAAAAAAAATTACCCCATGCTTCTGATGGTACTAGAAACTGGTGCATTTAGAAAAATTTGTTTACAAGGGCTTAAGTAGTGGGGGAAAGCAAATTTTAGGCCTGGATCTTACTATATTTAAAGCTGTATAGATTTCTTGTAAGAACTGAATATTTCTATGGCACTCTTCCTCCTGATTTTTTTCCAGATTTTTTGCACACTTAAAGGAACTAATAAATAGTTACTGTGGTTTCAGAGGCATGACAGGCTTTTTGGAAGCTCACATACAAATCACTTGTACACTGAAACAGAGACTTCACGTCTTCTTTTCCCCTCACTCTTTGTAAAGTAGAATTACTTAAGTGATAGAGGAAATTTGGAAAAACCGTTAAATGAGTGGAAAAATCGTAAGGGGATTCTGTAGGTTAGAATACGCTGCAACTAACAACCACTCTGCAACAGAACTATACACTGATGATGGCACTTCTGCTGGTGTAATTTCCACTAACAGCCAGGTTCTTAATACAAACATAATCCAAAAAAACAATCCTCTTCGTATCTGACATTGCCTTCTTGTATAGGCTTACCTTGTGCTTATTTTCTTATGAACAGAGGGAAGCAGGCTATGATGATTTTTCTTGTACTTCCAGTGCAAATGCAGGCTAGGATTAGTTCTAGTTCTTTTGTAGGAACTGATAGGTATACAAGTAAATGTTTTAAAAGGCACGCAGGCCACTTACAGACTTAAGGTCAACTGACATTTGATGGCTGTGTCTGTGCTTCATGTGGATGCACTTCGTGGTGTGCACCACTATCCTGTCTCCTAGATTGTATGGTGTCAGGGATCTCTTGGAGTACAGCTTGACTCTTCTCCAAGAAAACATGGTGAATGGGAGTAGAGAGAGTGGGCAGAGGGTGAATAATTTGTTACCAGGTCTCAGTGCAATGCACAAATGAAATATAGCTATAGTGTAGATTCAGAAACAGTATATCATATGTTCATGGTGCCCTTATTTATGTTTCTTTGAGGGTCTGCCAATAATCCTAAAATCCTCTGTTTTCCGATATTAGTTTAAACCTTAGGGTGAAGCGGAAGCTGCAATTCTGAGTTACATCCAGGGTGATGAGAGCAGGAGAAAATGTGCTGCAACTATAGAGATTTTTTTTGCTGTTGTTCACTCTCAGCTATTACTTGATGAGCTCGGAGCCATGCCCTTGCACAAAGGAATGGCATCGACAGCAAGCTATTCGCTCTCAGCAGCTTGGGCACAAGGGGAAGGAAAGAAAAATACAGAATACATTTTCAACAGACCAGGAGATAACAGGCAAACAGACCTGCTATGTGCATAAAGAATTTCACTGGAAATCCTGTGTGTTTCACTTGTGTGTGTAGGACGTGCACAAACATGAATCAAATCTCCTGATAAAAGGACTGAGAATGGTATATATGACATCTTTGTAATAAGTAATGGAAAGACAACACTTGAAAAAACATTTAATTGAGGTTTCACTTTATTATTTCTCTGGGGCAAAGGCAAACCTAGTTTAAGCAGGTCTTAGTCCATTTTGTTTGCAGCTCCTTTCCTCTCTTCTGCCACTCATAAATCACTGTCTCTTTTGTTGTGCCAATGCAACTGTTTATAGATTTTTTTCTCTGAAAAGTACAAGTCATATTATGTAGAGCTCATACCCTTTCCTGCTTTTAATCCTGAATCCTTTTTCATTGCTCTGGTTTACAGCAAAGCCCCACAACAAAGTGAATCCCGTGATGAAGGATTAGGTTGCTTGCTACTGCCCAATCTAAATAAACCTTCTGCTAAACTAATGAACCTGTTGCTTTGTCTCTGGTTTTGCACTCGTGGAGACTAAATAACTGATTTTGGAGACTAAACCAGCAAAAAAATTAACACTCCAAACAAACAGCTCCAAGCACATCCTTCCCTGTTGGTTTGGGATCCTTGGCAGGCTCATGGTGAGGTCAGCACAGGTGTGAAGGAAAAGGTGGGGACCAGTGGGTGGGCTCAGAGGAGAAGCAAATCCTCTTGTGCTTGATCAGGCTAACTATAATGGGAAGCAGCTCCCATATGGAGCAGTCATGTGGCAAGGTCAGTAAGAAAAACTGCCTTGAGATGGGTGACCCAAGGAATAGATGGGCGAAGTTTGCTGCTGGAAAACAGTACTGTGAGCTACACCTTCGGTGTAAATCACAAATGGGGTACTGCCATGTGAACCACATGCTGTTCATTCATTTCTGTCAGGTTAAGGAGGTCCCCAGCTGCTTCCTTTATGTGCAGCAGCTGAAAGCCCCTGGTAGGGATTCAGGAAACAGTCTTCTTCATTAGATCTTTACTTAAGTCTATTTATGGAAAGGATATTTTTTTTCCCTTTCATCATGTTAAAAGCTGTACTAACGGCAATCAGTATTATATTACTCCCTAAGAGCATGATTTTGCTACCGTAATTTACACAAATAATTTTAACTTCTTTAACAAGTCCCAGTGGGAATATCTTCTTAGGAACTACATGGGCAGATAAGTAGTACATTCAGAGATTAAGTTCTAAACTTAATGGAAAACAATCCCTTTTTGGGCACTTTCCCTCTTGTAAGGTCATGATACACATTTTCCTGTCATATGTTAGTTAGTACAAATCTCTGATTGACTTTACTTCTCCAACGCAGTGCAATGGTAAATACATTTGTGTTAAAAATATCTTGTCATACAAGTTGTTGCTCTTGTTGCCAAGTTTCTTTTTTTTTTCTTTTTCTTTTCCACAAAGTAAAGAAAAAATAAATGGTTTATAAGAACACAATTAATGACGTTCATATGGCTGACTTTGTTATCTGATACGCAAGGTAGAGCCAATATCTATTCTAAGCAGATGGAAGAGATAGAAACAGGTGTCATTATTTAGCTGCTCATGAATTATAGCTGTTTTGAAGAAGTAGGGATGTTTGGAACCTGAACAGTTTTGCTTTCAGTGCTTTTACCCTGGAAGACTTGTAGTTGCTTGGATTAGCACCTCAGAGCTAATTGACTAGTCCTGTCATGTTACTGTCAAGAATGTTTATGCTTAATTTCACAAGAAAGGATTTTTATTTGAGTTTTACTATTTTGGAAGGCCCATTACCAAACAGAGCATTGTTCTGAAGGTTGCTGCATGAATTCAAGTGTCCTTGCCAGGGAAATACAGAATCTACTCAGTTATTGTTCCCGTATTTCCATGAATCAAAAGTGTGTTCAGTTTGTCTTCCTACATGTGTGCTCAGCTGAGTTCTGTCTCCCAGGCTTTGCTAAAAATTCCGGACAAACAAGATTAATAATATACATAGACATTTACAAACAATACATACATCAATTTGTTTTCTTTGTTTTTATTAGCGTGTTGATAGGTATAGCATAGACAGTCCTTCATGTTCTCTTCTAGCTCTTCTTTCTACTATACCAGCATTCATAAATAACTAGAGTTCTGTTGCCCAGTGGTCTGGCTGTGGTTAACTCTCTCATTCCTTCTAAGCAACACCTGATATGAACAGTGGAAGGTATTTTTTCTAAAAATCTGTATAACTTTTGTAGCTATGAGTGGTGTTAAGGCAAAACAGTCTAGTTCTGAAAACTAGTCAGGTGTCTGTTTCGTGTTTCTTGCATAGCCAGATCGGTATCATTTAAAAAATACCATGGATCTGTTAACTGCCTTTGTTAATCACCTCTCTCTTCCCTCATGATGGTGCTTAAATAGAGAGGGTTTCTAATGGACCTACTCTTTCAGCATAGAAACAAATGTACAAGGTGACCCAGTTTTCTTCTATCATCATGTAGATAATGCACACTTAAAACAGAGGCATGATCCAAACTGGACTCCTTGACTTTTGCACTCAAAGGGACCTGACTTGTTGCACTGCACCACAAATTATGTTCTCCAGCATTTGATTTTGTTGTACCCCAAAACCCCCTTTTCTTTGAGAGAATAATGTTATAAAGGATAGATGGCTTTGTCATAAGGACAATTATTTCATGTCAAATAGTTTAAATTTTCCAGTTTTGTAAGAGGGTTCTGTTTACTTGCCAGCTATCCAGCTTTTCTGAACATCCTTTTTACTTCCTTTATATTTGTAAATCAAAGAAGGCTTTCAGTTTAAACCTCATACTCTGCAATTTTTCTTCCCACTCTGCCAAAGGCATTACTTTTATTTATTTTTAGGATGCATAAAAATATTTTGTCAATCTCTTGAGAATCCTTGAAGATGTAACTAATCTAGGCAAACTGACATTTAATCAATTTCTTTATTTACATTCTGACCTTAACTGTAATGCTTGAAATTACTTTACAAAGAAAAACTAGCATATATATTTAACTGTAAAACAAGAGAGTAAATATAAAGCCTCATCAAAGAGATAACAATATTCCAGCAAGTAGTAAATGTCAAGAGATTTCAGGAACTGAAAGAGAACAGGAAGAAGAATGTATAAAATAATTAAATATTTAAGAAAATTTCTAAAGGGGGTTCATATTGTAGCTGGAGCAGTATGCAAACATATATTGTGAGTAAAATGACTCAGTACTACTGTACTAGTGTTAAAAGCCTAGAAACCTTATTATCTGTTTTTTTCTGAAAATTGCTTTTCTTTGAGGAATTTTCAAGTATAGTGGTTCCAGAACAGATTTATTCTTTCCTAGACACAATCTTTGCTGTAAGTATTGTGTGCAGGAGATTCACATATCAGAGCTGTGGTCACATTCCCATATTTATTTTCTCTAAGTAGATATAGGACATTGTTTTTGTTGAATAAACAATTTCAAAGTTGGACAAATGCAGATGTTTCTACTAGCTTTTGGTGGAGACTGTTTTTGCAGGACTAGGATACTCATATTCCTAAAACTTCTGTAACCTCTCTGTAGGCCTTTCGTGGGCCCTCTGTTTCCAGAAGTCATCATGTGGTACTTGAAAATGAAGCTTAAAAAATATAATGATGAAAGAAAATAAGACCATAGTCATGCAGTACACCGAAAGATGATTTTTTTTCTTCTTTGCTGAGGGTTTAATAGATGGCCAGAACCAGATGCCTTTTTATTAATGTGTTAAAATATATATTAAATTATATCCTTATTAAATCTCATTTTTGGTCAATGCCTAACTCTTAAATATTCTTTATAATACTCCTCTTTATTGCTACTCTGTGGAGCAGATAGGTAGATTTTTCCTGACTGGAGTATTGCCTGGTAAATAGATGGTATCTGAAAGGGTTTCATAGGGGACAAATAACTTATATGAGCAAGCTGCCACAATCCCTAAGAAGATGCTCAGCAGAAATGGTCAGCATCTGAAATACAGCTAGAGCTATCTGTTGTTTCATGAATTATGGATACGCACGTGGTCGTGGATAGGCATGTGTGTAATGCCTATTTATTCCCCAAGAGGTCCTGGCTGAAACCCCCTGCATGCATTGTATTCTCCTTCTGTTGTGCTGAGTGCCTGCAGGCACGGTAATGCTCTGCACCGGCCAGCTTCTGCAGCCTCTCTGCAGTGTTGCCAGCCCACAGACATAGCTTTAGCCGGACCGTTTCAGGCAGACACTGTGAGGCAGCTGAGGAGAAGATTTTATTTGGTCAGGTACCTAATAATTTTGTGGACTTCAGCTCCTAGGGTTCAGGAAAGTCTGGTAACCAAATGGGTTAATACATCTATGGACCTTCAGGCATTTGATACCCTTAACAAAACTTCTACTTTTACCATTTGGAAAACAAGTGTCCATTTGAAATTTATCATGATGCACAATATCAAGCAATACAAATCCTCAGCTGCCTGTGATATTCTCATAGCTGTAAAATGTACAGATGAGTGACTTTTGAAATGATTTCTGAATAGGTTCACATGCTTCAGGTAACAATGTAGTTTCACTGAAGTTTAAAACCCCCTTACAGTGCAACACCAACTAAAATACTAGCAGGCTGCCAAGCTTTTCCCTGGGCTTTACGTGCTAGATGGATTATTGCTCCTAGAACTGTAAAAACTGTACATTAAAATAGGAATTCTATCAATTTACTGTATAACTTAATGCATTATTAGTGATTTTTATTGATCCCATGGAAAAGCAAAATCTCTGAAGTGAGCTCTGCAGGCCTTGTTGGACAGTTTTCACGGCTCCTCATCCTGTAGTCATGCTGTCTCAGTGTCAGAACGCTCTGAATATCTTTTAGCTGCTTTCTGGGATGAATCCGTATAATTTCTCAGGCTGAACTGCATCATTCATGTTGAATTACCTGGCAAATTTCAAAGACTTTGGGCAGTCAATCACTTAGCCTTTTGGGACTGGCGAATTGAAAGACTGTCAAGACCACACATGCTGTTGCCTTATGTTTTTGGTTGCTTGGTTATTATAGGGAGTTTACCCTTGGGCCAGTAGGACAGATTTGCCCAGACGACATTCTGTCACCAGCAACAAAGCTGACTGTATCCCCGTAAGCATTAGAAATAATTGATGAGAAAGTTTGACTTTCATCACCTGCTCAGTGTGTGAGCTGGCTCTACTTTTGCTTTGCAGCTTCACAAAGTAGATTGGGTTGTCCTTGGGCAAAAGATAGAGTGTGGTGAAAAAAAGCGATAGGTTGGGGTTTTTTGAACGATAATGTAAATACAAGAAACTAAAAAAGCCCCAGGATGTCCAGTCTGTGAAACACCATGTAACTTATAGCAAAGATCTTAAAGACAAACATTTTTCTGACTGTATGTGTTACACAGGTGCTCATAACATATTATTGTGGGTTTCAGGTTTGACAGCTTTTGCTTTCGTTTGTCAAACCTTTCTGTCATTTGAAGGGGCTGGCCTCAAGTGTGCTGTGGGCATTTTTGTTGGTTTCATGGGTTATGATCTACCAATTGGAATTTTTTAAACGATCTGTCAGGGTACCCTTAGCAATTAGATGGTCACTGTTTGTTGCTGGTTAGACAAATGAAAATATTCATCTGATGACCCTTTTCTCCTTTCAGGTAGAAAAGACCACTGGGGATATCAATGATGATGTTATCAAGAGTAGGAAACCCTGTGGCAGAATCCTCTTGAATTGTTATTGTTGCCTGTCAGCAAATTACAACTGGCACTGTGTGCTGACAGATATAGTGACTCGTTAGTGAAATCATTTGGAGAAAAAGAATTCAGGAATTTTGCAAGTGTCATCTGAACATGAATTTAAGCTATATTTTGCTCCCTTTTATGAAATTTGGAAGACAAATTTGTTCTTGACCACACAGTACTTTTCCAGTTTTTGACTCATCATCTGACTGTATAGAAGTTGAAAGTTTGAAGTAATGTAAATTCTGAAGGTATTTTTTATATTATTAAAAAGAAGTGTAGCAGTTATTATTTATAAGAAATAGCAAGGATTGAAAGAATATACACTTCCATGAGTGCCTCTGAGGGAGACATTTAATTTCTTGCTTGTTTGTCACTATGAAAAATGTCAGGGGACAAGTTGCATTGATATGTAGATGAGCACCTACAATCTAAGCTTAGATAGAGGTAAAATGAGTATATTGGCTGTAAGAGCACAACAATTTTTCCTCCCTAGCTTGGCCAATTTAAAACTAATACAGGTCTCAGCTGGTTCAGAGAACACTCTCATTGACTGAACAGCAGGGAACCAAGCTTGTAGTTTTGCATATTATTCTACTGCTGTATTCAACAAGTCTGGCCATTAATTGGAAGAAAAAATATGTCTTGTTCTCTAGGAGAAAAACCAGTCTTTTTTTTCACAATGTCTGCTTTCTCTGAACACAACAATGAATATAGCTCCATCTTCAAAAGTGATTTGATGTGTTTGAGAAGATCACATACTTTCCTTCACCTTTTTTAGAGTGTTTTTGATACTGAGTATTAAAGATTGCTGGTGAATTAGGTAGATGTGGATTAGTGAGGACCGTTTATGACTTTGGTCCCTTTTCAAGAACTTAAAAAGTCCCTGGGAATACAAAATCCATGACAGATTGCCTGAAAGTTTGCAGTAAACACTGTTTTGAAAAGCTTGTAACAATCTCCATCTGTTCACTGCACACTTGAAAAGGCTCACAGCGCCTATGCAGTAATACAAAGATACCTGTGACAGCGGATCTTTTCTTGGGAGGATTGTTTAATTTCACTTCTGCTGTTTGGGAACAAGAAACTTCCTAAATACTTATTAAAAGGCATTTTGTTTTGTTTTCAGTGAAGACAGTATTACAAGTGGTTTTCATTCTAGGATCTTTTTTATACTGACACGTGTCGTAACTTGTCTCTTCTGAAAAGTTCAGCAACAAGTAAGTGAGGAATGCTCAAGCACTTAGTGCATCAGCTTTTTGAACTAGTTTCTGGCAGAAGTGGTTCATAAAAGGCTGTGATCCTGTAAATACACATATACTGGACTTCAGTCACAGTTCTGTGTACAGGGCAGTGCTTGCAAATGTAAGTCTTGGGAGCGTCAGGATCTTGTTTACTAAATAGAAATACTAGTTAACTCAAATGGAAAGGATTTTCAAATCATTGACTGATATGTACTTTATACTCATGAGAATTTCTATTGATCTGACTAGTTACTGTTAACCTGGATGGTATCTGCCTTGTACAATTTTTTCTTCTCTTAAGTAAGTTTTTAATGGGACAGACCTTACAAAGTTTGTTTTGGGACACATCTATTTAATTTACTGGATAAATGACAAAAAATAAGCATAATATCATGCTTCTTTGTAAAGTTGCTTTCCTTCATCATTAATTTCTTAAAGTTTTCTGTGGAATATATTCAGACATAGATTCTTATAAATGAAGCTACTTAGGAATAATGTAAAATCAATTACAATTCTGCGCACAATGGCAGAAATGTAAGGCACACTAGAAATGACATCTATGTTAGCATTAGAGTTTCATATTTTTGAAATAGTAAGATATTCAGATAACATATGCTGTAACAACACAATTGGTAGCTTTCTGATATCTTGCTTTTCTGACAGCCAAACCACTTTCTGTTCGACATCAAGAAAAAGAATTCCTTTTTTCTATTACCCTACACATGCTGTCCTGCAATAAACATGCCTGGTTTTCAACAGGGAGAAACTTCAATTAGTGTTAAAATGCACCAGGCTATTCAGTTTACTAGTGGTAAACTGCTAACTATGACAGCAGCAGTTTGATTTTTCATGTGACAATAACTGTACTCTACCATTTCATAGAAGGCAAAATTAAAATCTACAAAATCTACACCAGGAAAATTCTTATTCTCTTTGATAGTACATGTACCCACCTGAAAGCTGAGGGATTTGTATGTAGGGGGATTAGAAGATCAGGCACAGACTGCTTTGAGTTAATGCTGACGGACTTGTTAATTTTATCGTGTATTACAGGATATATATTTCATCTCCTGATGATAATGCCCCTGCCATGAGTTTTGGGGCCTGCCTGACTTCGAAGTTGTGAATGCTGGAAGACTGCACTCAACTATCCTTCTAAGAAAATGTTGGTTGGCTGGAGGCACAGCTTCTAAATTACCTCCTCAATCTGTTACATGGTTTCTTCTGTCTTTTGAGGCATCTGGATGTTGCATGTCTAAGCGTGAGCAAATCGTGGTGGGTTCTTTATGTGGTGTTTGGAGAAAAGTAGATCAAATGAAACATTCTGAGGAGGGATCTTAGATGACTCATTCAGAATGAGATGGATTTCCTTTGTTACCAAATGAGGTATCTGTTGATTCACTGTCTTTAGAACTAGCCTGAGGTGACTGGGTTGAATTTAGCTTTCTATTGAATCTCACCTGAAGTTACTCTGTTTGGATAGAGAGTTGCAGTAATGTATTATACAAAAAGTATTGCCATTTCAGGGAAATTAACTTGTAAATTTTTAGCTGTTCAGCATTGAAATATGTGAAAACACCTGTTTTAGTGTTTCTTTGCATATATCATTCATACATTTTAATGAACTGTGGATTGAATAATGATGATATAGGCGCTAAGGATTAATTTTAAGAATTACTCTATCTCACATAGCTCCTACCTTGTCACATATTAAAAATGCTTTTCTTCAGAGGAGAAATCTTGTTTGTTCATTCAAGCAATGAGTAGCTTCTTCTTGGAGAAGCAGAGAGGCTGGAAGAGCATAGTGTTTGAACGGTGTGTAATTCCAGCAAAGACACAAGGTCTGCGGATTCAAAATCTTTTGCCCGCCTTGCCACATCTTCTTTTTGAGACTTCATCTGCATTTAAGTGATATTTCCTTAAGCTTATGCAAAGGTTCTGCAAAGTGGTTTTGTGGCAGCTCCTTGAGAGAAAGGGGAAAGTTCTCCTTCCCTGTAGAGTCAATCAGGTGGTTGCTGTCTCAAAAATTTAGAGCAAGGTTTTATTCTGAATGGTAACAGTAAGGTTATCATCTCCTGGTTTTATATTTTTGTAATTAAGAAAGATAAAAATACATTGCTGTCACAATTCAATAAATTTCTTTGGGATGGCTTAGGCAAACATCTTCCTTAAATGAGATATGCGTAATTAATCCTACATTTTATTATTGCAAAGGATTACCTGACTTCTTGAGGTCCTGTTTAGTCCTATGTGTCTATGACAACTCAGTTTCTATTGACCTTAATTTGGGCTACTATTTAAACAGCTACAATCCGGTGTTTTCATCATGGTTGAGTTCCTCAAAGATGTTTGAAATTACTTGGTTACTTATTATGTACAGCTCCAGAAATTCTAACTGTGGCATTCTGACTTCTTAAACATTTCTGAGCTAGCCCAATAGCCTGTGGGGTCAGGGACATTCATTAAACCTTTGGCAGGTAAAGATGTATCATAGACACTGACAGAGGATCCATGTCTCCATGTGGAAGCTAGGCTTGCCCTGTTTCTGTTTTCCTCTCTAATAACATTGCCTAAAGTAGCTGTGAAATAAAATACTGGTGACACTGGAATTTAGTAGAGTGATGGGCTTAGACACATTAAATGGAGCTTAATCTCCACTCCGTGGGCACTGAGGAAAGTAATGGGATTAAAAAAAAAGTATAAGTACATAAACTTAGGGAAGGAAAGTGGAAATGTATTGTTTTGCTAAAAGAAAGAGTTAGGTGTATAATATGCACAGAGTATCCTTTAACACAGCTTTTCTTAGAAGTATTTCCTCTTTAATTGTGATCTCCCAATTTCCTTTCAAAGCCCAAAATACTTGTAATGGACCCTGCATGTTAAGAATGGTCTGCAATCATTAATAAAGTACATATAATAAACACTGGCTAAAAATGAATTAATAATTTATGGAGTTCCTTAGGTGTGGAAAATTCTGAAGTTAGAATTTATTCATGTATAGGAAATATACCAAAAAATGCAGACTGGGAAACATTAGTCCCTTGCTACACTCCACCTCTTTACAGATGATCCATAACCTTTATGGTACAACACCACACAATGCAAGACAAATATTTGTCAATGAGAATGAAAGATTGCAGAAGTCAATGAAATATTTTAGCTCAACTTTGTTTTTTTTTTTTCACTAGTGAGGGTGGAAAAACTATTCCAGACAAGTGGTTCCTGAAAGATATTTGATATTGCTGCAGCATCAGCCAGATACACTAATGTAATGCTCTGTAACAACTCAGGCTTTTTTTTTCTACAGATGATTGCCTAGAATGGTTTATTTAAACTTGAAACCTGAAGAGAGTTCTGGCTCCATAGACGTTATCAGTATCTTTGTGCCCTACATGCACCACGTAGTCAGAGATTGCTAAGATTATTAAGTGCTTAATTCATCCCTTGGGGTAGAGTGATTAATATGCCTTCTAAAATGTGCTAACCTGGAATCTTAAAATAGACATTTACCCCTTTATGTACTCTTAGTGGCCACATGTGTTGAATTCTTGCTTTGCATAAAATTAAGTTCCTCTGATTCCATTGCTTTGAATGACAAAATCTTTCTGCTTAGCTCTTTATTCACCCAGAATTACATGTATGACTCCTTTTTCTGCCCATCATCCCTGATAAATTTAAAAAAAAAGAAGGAAAACAAAACAAAGCCATTTGGTGACTTCTTGAGGAAGAAGTGAAATAGTAATTTTTTTGCCTAGATTGAAACTGCTGTAAGCAATCTGCTTTAATTATTGGAAATATCAAATCGCTTTATAAAAACACAAAACTTGGGGTCTTTGTTAATTCGTATTTAATTTACAAGTGCATTCTACCTCCCATATTTTACAGATATTCAACATTTTGCCAACAGTGTATTGGATCCATATTTTCATCCATAAAACAGATGCCATTCTACTTTTTATTACAGGACATGCTTATTTTGGACCTGATGTTTTTTGATTCTATAAGCTCCGCCCCTCCCAAGTTGCTTTTATCTTTACCCAAGAGATTCTCTTCCCACGAATAAAATTGCAGTTTTAATTTTTTAAATTTATTTAGGCATTCCTATATTATTTAAAATCCCAGTAAAAGTTGACTCCGTCTTGTAAATGCAACCACATTTCCCACACTTTTCCTTGGTCCAGAAAAAGTGATGGAAATGTTCCATTATTATGAAATAACTTTTTAAGCTGCCTAAGTTAACTCTGTCTTTTTCTTAGTAGATTTTTGTCATTTTTTAACCTCAGAACTGATGAAGAAGGAGAAAAATAAAATAGCATGGTGTAAAATTTAAATGAAGTTCAGACTAAGAAATCTGTTCTAAAAAGCAGTTGACCCAAATCACTAATTACTTATAATATGCATGCATTGAAAAGAAAGCAGAAGGCGACTCCCTCTAAGGCTTCCAGGTAATTACTGTTATAGAAGTTCAGACAGTTTCCATAAATCTGAATGTCATAACATTACAACAGAGGTAGCAGACAGGAGTTTGAATTTTATTTCTTTGCTGGTATTGCTAGAACAGAATGTCCAAATAGGCAGTAATGCTTTCTACAAAAGTAGTGTCACTGTAAAAAAATAAGAATTGATCATGATCTTACACAACCATGTCACTCAGAAAAGAAAGTCAACAACTGTTGTGTTCAGCAAGTTTATTACAAAAGAACTTTTTATTTCCTCCGGAGTATGACAGGGAGAATAAAGTAGGTGAAACAAATGAAATGTTGGATCTTAGACTTAACCTTACCTACCACTGAAAACATCCTGGAAGAGAAAGAACTATCTAGTTATAAGCAGAAGCCACTTTAGCACCAACAGTGTGCTCACTGTTCAGTTCATGTCAGAGCGTTTTAGCAGAACAAGGTTGCAGTTTTCAAGTCTTTGCAGTGCATTCAGGTTTCTAATTCTCTCTTGTGTGATTAATTCTTGCTTAGGGACTCTATGCCCAAACCTTTTTCTTTAGTATAACCCTTCTACTTGTAACCCCCCAGTCCTTCCCAGCCCATGCACTCAGCAAATGGCAAACTGGTTAGTAACTCACAGATTTGGCCAATAGATCTGTGAAGAATAATCTGAAATATTTACTTCACTTTAATGAGCAGAAAGAATTGTAGACCTCTTGATATTTGAGTAGCTACCCCACTACAACTCTGAGCTCTGTAGCCTGATATTGAATGAGGATGTGAATGATAATGTGTTGTTTTTCATGATTTCCAATTTGATAAACTTTCATTATCTAATCTGCCTAAAAGTAATGAAGGTGTTGTATATCTTATTGTAGTATAAGGTATATATCATGCATTTATATCATAGTATATACACTACACATTAGCATTGTGTATCTACTATAGTTAAAAGACTATTTTCATCCAATCATTTGGGGGGTGATTTGGAAAAGAATTTGAAGATTTTTATGAGAATTTAGGATGCACATAGCTCCACCTATACATTTGTTGTTGGAATAAGTAAGTCCAGATCTCTTCAGACTATATAAAAATGCAGAGTTAACAAGGATGTTCATACTGATGACAGTATCAATATTTAAGAGATTTGAGTTACCATTCACATGTGGGTTTATTTAAAATATACCTAGCTATGGTGAATGCAGTGAAGATGTCTAAATACTGTTGTACGTAACATTGGCTATGCTGTGGTTTTTGTAATAGAATCCAACCCAGAAGATAATGTGCAATTTTCATGTCAATTTTAATGCAAAATACTGTTTGTATTCCAGGAAAATTAATATACAAAAAAGACGGGATAATGACAGCGGAAAAAAAGTCCCAAAGAAAATTAATACATTCTAAGACTCCTCTGGGGACTCTGGCTGTTTATGTTAATTCTGACCCGAAAGACTCGTATACTACTTTTGAACAGCAACTTCCAGTAGTTCCATGTTTTTTTTTCTGATATTTACAAACAGTTCATTGGACATACCAGTCTCATTTTGGACCATAGGCGAGACCTCTCAGAAGAGAAAACCTTCAATGTGTGAGCTGAAACAAGGGCAACAGTAACCAAATCACTCTGTAATAAAATTTGCCTCATTGCTTTTAAGAACTAGCAGATGGTTTCAGCTTTATCTCCCATTGGAGACAGGCTGATTGAATTCACTCCTTGGTTAATGGCTGCTATTTGTGCAAATGAAGATAAAGAGACTAAGCTAAGGACTGGCTATTCCTGCCTAGCCAAGTAGAAGAGAAGGTTCTGCATGTATGACCGATGTCTCATTTGTAAAATTAGTTTTCTGCATATCTTTGCTGACTGGCAGTAGATGATGCCTTCTCACAATGTGCAAATAAGAGAGTATAGTAGTTTCCTACCTCATCGATTGCAGTTGGATTCAGCCATATATATATGTCTAATGAAAAGAAAATATTTAACAACAATTTCACCAAGCCCTCTTGGTCCCTAGCTGTAATACAGGCACCTAAGAGACTGCTGAAATAAATCATTCAAATAGGAATTAGGCTCTGACACAATCTTATGCATATGAATCTTACCATAGAAACCAAATTTGCTGGGACTGTGGTGTGCATAAAGGTTGTTAAACCGACTGGGTGCCAGCAGAAATACACAGGGAAACTGCCCATTGTGGGCTGCACTCTGCCACTTGAAATACAGAGATACAAGGTTTGAAAAGTTTCAAAATCTACTGCTGGAATATTTGTACCATGAAATAGTTGCTGTAGGTTTCTTCTCGTCTCATTGTTATCAATAGCCTATTCATACCATGTTAGATCTGAGTTGTCAGAATTACATATAGTCTAACCAAGGAGAAGATGTTTGAGGCTGACCCAACACCTTCTGGTGGTTTAAAAGTGCAGAATTGTCACTGAAAACACTTATCTGGGAGATCGCAGCTTGCCTGGAAAGGAGAGATCCCAGAGTCTGCCCTGCCCAACCAGCGAGGCAGGTGGCTAGGACAGGGCTGGGGTTTGCGGAGCCTCCCTGGCCTTCCCAGCAGATGACCCTGGAATTAGGCCTCAACCCTCTTTTCACTGAGAATTTTAGAATTTTTTATTTTAATTTTGACTTGGAACCAAATGTCCGAGTGCCTGTGTGCAACTCAACTCTGGTTTGTAGCAGGGGAGGCCACCTAGAACTTGTGGGCACCTCAGCTCTTCTTGTAGACAGTATTCCCACCAGCATAACAAGACTGGGACTATCTCTAGAAAGATCCTAGACTTTCTTGGTCTGGGACTTGCCCAGTACGTATCTCTACTGGTGCAGCAGAGACAGTACACAAGGTCACAACGGAATTATGATTCAGGTACAATAACAGAACTGACACACAGAGAAACACTTTCATTTATACCACTGATCACACAGAATCACACAGTATGTTGGTCGAAAGGACAAAGAGAGACAAGACAGTTTTAATTACTTACATTTTATAAATGTGTATGTATGTGCTTCCATGCATAAAAGCAATTAGCTTTCCTGAGTAAACCCAATTCAGACAGACAACGGCATGGCCAAATGAAATAAGAACATATTTTTAATTGTTATTTGTATAGTACTCTCACTGTGTGAAGCGCTGCATGGCACAGCAGCTTTCATCTAAATACCTTCAAGATCTGTACAAAATCTGGGTAATGGAAATGGCTAAAGCCATCCTGTCGTTGGGCATGGGTGGAAATAGGAGTGTGAACCACAGTTAGACACTGTCAAGGTTATGCAATTAGTTTTGCCAGAGGTCTGGGCTTGATCCAGCCATTCTGGAATTTAGATCAGATGTTCACAGAAAAGTGCAGACTGGACTAATGAAGGTTCTGATTGCCCAGGACTGCAGGACACACACTGTACATACAGCCTGGTGCTTAATGCCAGGCTTGATGGTTGTCTGCATCCAGATAGGTCCGGCAGGTCCATGCACAGTACATCTATGGTTAAGTCTGGAGTCCTTGTCTCATTATTTTGCTGCAATTACATCTCAGAGAATATGTTCCAGGTTAGAAGTTAGGGACACTCAATGTGTGTCTGTGTACTGGAGCATTAGCTCCACCTTTGCTTCCAGGATAAGAGGACATTAGTCAAACTACAGGGTTGACCTGACACAGCTGTGAGACTGACGGGCAGGAGCTGGCTCCCGTATCTTCAGTCTCCAGGAGCACAGTCCAGAGAAATCTGTGCCTATTCTGTACATTTGGTAGTCTTAATGAAGAAGTCTCTCTGAAGTCAGTAAAAATGTTGTGTCCTTTGTAGGTGAAAGTGATGTTACAATTTCTCTTTAATTGCTGGTGCCCTAGCACCCCGTTATGAAAATGAGTTCTAACAAGCATACATGTATTAAATGGCAAATAGAAATGATGTAGAAAGAAATCAGGAATATGCAAAAATGACATATCTGCAGGAAAATAGGTTTTCACAGAGAGGGAGTTGTCAGTTGGGTGGGTATTTAATCTTTTGCCCTCAAGCAAAGGCCAATGTGAGACATACAACATTCAGAATGTCTTCAGGTGCTTTCAAAGGAATGTCGGTCTTCGAAGGGGCAAAGAAGAGGGGGGACACTGGGAGACATAAAGTCGATCAAAGGTGGAATACTAAAGGAGAAATGTTTGAAAAACAGTAAAATGTTCACAAGTTGCAAAGTGTTTGAACAACTGCCAGACTGATCCAAAGAAACGCATTCAACCCTACTAAACTTTTGTTTCATCAGGGGAAAATGCTGGACAAGAGGAAACATTTTCTGTGTAGTAGAACACGGTAAGCATCTCATTAAGAGCTATGCTCCAGGCTGCATGCTGAATGGTGACCTACTGAAATGATTTAGACTAAGAACCATGACAAGAATTTCACACTTAGTCTGTCTAGGAAAACAACTTTATCACACACATGATCTAAAATGTGCTGAAGTATTTGTTTTTTGTACATGGTCTTATTTTTTTCTAGATTTATATGTTTATCTCCACCACATGCTACTTTTGGAAATGTGAATCAGTGTTTATGCTCTTGACAGAAAATATCCTTATTTTTACCTGTTTGTATCATTTCTCCTTCTTGGAAGAAATCTTGTGAGAAAATTATTCAGATTAAGTTTTCTTACTGTTGGCAGACGTGACTGTAACTTTTAACAAAAAAGTGTGGTTTTTCTTTTTTGTCATACCACCAAAAAGATACTAGGCTAAAGAATCTAAGCAGATATTCAGGTCTGTGATATATATTGTGGAAATATAGATAGTCCAATGCTGCCTCTGTTAAGGGGAGAAGGAGATTACAGTTTTGCATTGCTATGTGTTAAAGATTCTGTATGGTCTCTAACACACCCAGCAGGATTGTTCCCATGTGTTCTGAAGACCTAATATTAAAAAATTTCAGTATGCTTTAAATGCACAACACCTTGGTGGATAAGGATGCCCAAAGCAGAGGCAGCTTAGCAGCTGCTGGCAAAAGCTTGTGACTGGCAATGACTGGGCAAAACTGACCAGTACAGAAGAAGACTGCGAAACAGAGGATGGTGGATGGCTAGAAAATGCATGCATGTCATGATCTTCTTTCAGTGCACCATAATTTAACAGCCCTTTGGGAAGGTAGAAGGAAAGATGTAGAAGGCATGTTAAAGATTTCTCTAAGCAGTTCTGTTTCTCTCAAGCCAACAAACACAAAACTTATACATGCTGTGCATACGTTTTATTGCCTAGAACACAAGGCCACAGTGGGATTTCATAATAAGGATTTAACCTATGAAATTCAATGGAAATATAATAGGTATTGGTAGAAATGACTTTAATATTGTGTAGATTTTAATTGTGAATTATCCCTTCTGTATGCATTTTTAATAGGTCTGTAGTACCCTGTAGCAAACATGACATTTTCACTGAAATTGAACAAGTCCAAAATCTGATAGAAATGGTGTAATTCTAATGTTTTTACCTGAAGAACTACATACCCAAAAATGGTGAGTCACTATGGCAGGCTGCTACGCTGCTCTTGATCTCAGCTTTGAAAAACAGCCATTCAGGATAGTGTAGTTTGCAGGAAGAACAAATGCTTAATACTGGTTGAGAAGAGGTCCTTCTGTTAAGAAAACAGGGAGCTCATCACCTAAAACAGAGTGGACTATGATGGACATGCCATGGAGGAGTGGAGGAAGGATGTGGGGAACATTGTATACTCTAGTGAGATGAATATAATGAAAAGGGGAGTTACTCTAGCATCTTTAGGAGAGGGAACTTGAGAAGAAAGTACATTGAAATAGGTAACTCAGAAAGAGAACGACCAAATGCAATCAGAATCTTAGATCACAAATGGCTCATTAAAGATTATTAAAGTCTTTAGCCTTTTTGGTTGTCTCTTATTCTCTGAAACTTTAGGATTTCGGAGAGACAGAAAAGCAGTTGCATAGTTCAGTTGGACTTATTATTGTATCACACACCTTAAGACACTGAAGCGAAATTGTGTGGAGATGGATGAAGTCATGGCAACTGTAATGACTGGATTGTACCCTTTCCTTCCATTGTCAAGAGAACTAGCTACACCCACAAAAAGAGGAAGCTCTGATAGACCTTTGAGAGAGGGTTATTTTAGGAATGAGGAGAGAGTAGTTATAGGGTACATCTGCATTAAGATTTTAGTTCGGATGAGTGTAGTCTGCTTCTGAAGTGGATTCCCCAGTCATTCCCACAGTCTGTGCTCTCTTTCACACGACAAACCAGCTCTAGAGCATTTTATGTGAATACCTTCTGTACGAAACTATATCAAAACATGGTCTCCAGGATTCCTCCTAATGCACTCCAAGTGCTGGTGGTTGTCAGTGGTCAGGTCTAGTGCAGAGCCTGTTGGAATAAAGGCCCCCAAAACAGACCAGATGTGGCCATTGGTTCTCAGAACTAAAAATTTTGCTCTACAGATCAGTTCTTACTGTGATGTTCTTATTAATGAAGATATATCCAAAGAATAATTTAAAGGGAAAACAAAGAACAGTAGAGCTCCATGTACACTGTAAAGAAGTTGTTTTGTTTTGTTTTGTTTTTTTTATATTTCTGGAAGAATAAATTGTGCAAACTGAAGTTCTTCAGTAGGAAGGAGAAAACTAACCTGAGGAAAAGTGAGGGTTAAGTACTAAAGAAAAATGTGTAGACCTGCTTGCATGAAGAAATTCTCGCAAGTCAGTGCTGCTGTATTAATTGCCCGTACAACACTGGCACACACTTTACTACTGCACATAAAAATAATGGGTGAAGCCAATTTACAATTTTCAGAATCTCAGTTGATAATCAGTTTAAAATAATTCTTACCGGTCTTGCAGCCTTCATTTTAGGAATGTGGTTTTGCATGTACTTTCCCTCCTTCCAGAGTGACTTGTTTACTAAAGTTTGTAAATGGATTCTTTTACAACATTTATTTTGACAAATATGCATCTTGCAAAGTGTGAATGCTAAAGATAGACTTGATATAACAATCTTTACTGTGAAAATGTATTCCACAGAGCAGTGAAGTTTTGTAGTAAAAAGCTATCTGATAAAATAAGCAACAAAATTGAAACTTCATCTCAAACTACTTTTTCAAGAAAGAAGTTATCCTAAGGCTGATATTTGAACTAGCTGTTATTATTTGTTGTGTGTACCAGTCATTTCCTTATTGAATGTCTAACTTTATTTAAGCTGAAGTTGGGGGTTGAATTACTTGGTACAGTTACAGACACCATCTAAAAAAAAGATTTTTAAAAGATTTTTACTTAACTTTTACAATTTGGTGTTTCATAGACAGCAAGTAAAGGAGAATACTACACGTCATTTCATTCTGAAAAATATTGAGTGTCTTAGCTCTATGTAGCTCTGCCTAGAAATGAAATGTTTTGTTTTTTTATGGTATCTAATCCTGTCCTAGATATCCATTTTAGTTCTAAAGAAATCAATGAAATATGTCTCATTGATAATTAAAGCTCTGTCTTTAGCACATGTGCATGCTTTGATTCTGCATTTCTTTATTATCTCACTTGAAAAACTAAGCAGATATGGATACAGTTATGGGGCAGATACAACTTTTCAGTGCGCCTAACTGAGATAAGAAATACCCACCGATGATGCAACATCACACACATAGAGAAAGGCTTCTGTTCTAGCATTCTTCCAGTACGTAGGTGTTCCAGTACTCTTTTCATTTCAGCATGTGGCTGAACGAATATTGCTTCCTAAAGTCAAGGGAAAGCAAAAAAGAAAAACAATATTTCGCACATTCATTCAGAATTTTAAAACAATGTGTCTGATCATGTGGGCTTTATGTCACCGTAGTAGGAAGAGTTGTGTTCTTTGCCAAAACACGTAGAATGATTTGGGTTGGAAAGGACTTTTAAAGGTCATTTAGCCCCAATCACCCTGCCATGGGCAAGGACATCTTACACTAGACCAGGTTGCTCAAAGCCCCATACAACCTGGCCTTGAACGTTTCCAGGGAGCGGGCATCCACAGCTGCTCTGGGCAACCTGTTCCACTGCCTCACCAACCCCATTGTAAATAATTTCTGTCTTAGACCTAATCTAAATCTACCCTCTTTCAGTCTAAAGCCATTACCCCTTGTCCTATCACTACACGCCCTTGTAAATAGTCTCTCTCCAACTTTCTTCTAGCCCCCTTTCAGGTACTGGAAGGGTGCTATAAGGTCTCCCTGGAGCCTTCTCTCTTCCAGGCTGAACAGCCTCAACACTCTCAGCCTTTCTTCGTAGAAGAGGTGCTCCAGCACCCTGATCGTCTTTGTGGCCCTCCTCTGGACCTGCTCCAAGAGGTCCGTGTCCTTCTTATGTTGGGCACCCCAGAGCTGAATGTACTCCAGGTGGGGGGCCACAGAAATGATCAGAGGTATGGAACACTTCGGCTGTGCAGAAAGGCTGAGAGAGTTGAGGTTGTTCAGCCTGGAGAAGAGAAGGTTCTGGTGAGACCTTATTGCGGCCTTTCAGTACTTAAAGGGGACCTACAGGAAAGATGGGGACAGACTTTTTAGCAGGGCCTGTTGTGATAGGATGAGGGGTAATGGTTGTAAATTAAAAGAGGGTAGATATAGACTAGATAAGGAATTATTTTTCTACAATGAGGATGGTGAAACACTGGCACAGATTGCCCAGAGAGATGGTAGATACCCCATCCCTGGAATCATTCAAGGTCAGGCTGGATGGGGCTCTGAGCAACCTGATCTAGTTGAATATGTCCCCAGTCATTGCAGGGGGGTTGGGCTAGATGACCTCTAAAGATCTCTTCCGGTCTAATCCATTCTATGTTTAAAGATGCTGAAAACAAATAAGGCCTTTTAATTTCTACTAAGTTTCATTTATTGTCCCTTTACGTAATATTTGGTTCATTGTTTGCCAGTGAGGACGAAATATATGTACATTTCACTAAAGATGAAATATATACGTAGTTCTTATATATTTAATATATAACACTGCATGTTGTTTCTGATCTTGTAATTTGAGGGTAGAAATGGCCTTAATAGATCAGATGTTTGATCCTAATTTATATTCTTTTTCTGACAGTAGTTGTTGTTGCACACTTCTGAAAAAGGTGTAAAATTCTCATGAGATGCTGACAGTATCATTTTGTTTGTGCTATCTGTATACTATGTGGATTAGGAAAGCACACTCTCTCTTTAAGCCATATGCAATACTGAAGTTGCACATTGTGTGAGTCCCACTAGGCCAGCACATCATCTCAACCGGTGTCCAGTCCCAGATGGTCCAGTAAAAAGTGTAAGAAAACCAGCAGTGGACAACTATTAAATATCATGATCACAGAGGAAGCTTCTTACTTGCCAGGCAGCTAGTTAGTAGCTACTTTACAGTGTAGGCATGAAGATTTAGGCCCTCTATGAATTTTAATCCTTTCTAATATGCAGACACATTTTGAGAGACTGGGAATTGAACAGTTGGATTCCAGTTTCTTTCTGTAAGATAAATTTCTGTTGTCATTTGAAATGCATTCATGAAAAATTACAGCAAACAAGTAATTATACTATGTGCATTTGCTCTCGTTAGTTGAGGTGAGGAGCTGAGCTTTTAAAAAATTACATTAGCTACCACATGAGATTCTAAGAAATGTCTTTTTGTGAAATGGGACAGGTAATAGGTGAATTACTGGTAGGATGTACTTGGTAGTCTATAGAGAGTAAGAGAATTTTAAAAGAACATCTCAGTCTTTTACAGGCAAAGATGGAGAGAGTAATAAGGCTCGCACTGGTGTTACAACTTTTTTGTCATTGGTTTGTTATTTTTCAGTCAGAGGTATTTCAGGGAACTGTAATGCAACATTGCTTTATATGGCACAGTTTACAAATTATTTGCAGAATCACTTACATCTCTTGTTGGAGTTCATAATTCAGGTCCACGAATCACCAGCTCAGGATTACCTATTTTCCTGGTGTCTATCCTTCAATGCACCTTTCCTTTCCACTTCTCTAAACCTCTTTGTATGCATGATTAAACACCAATCTCAAAAGCAGAACCCCACTACTAAACTGTTAAATACAGAACACAGCCTATAAATTCTGTAGACAAGCTTAGCTTTTTTTTAATCCTTTGGTAAGATACTGATGGTCTTCATCTTTACCTAGATATTGAAATTTTCATTCCATGCAAGCTTTGTAGTTCCAGAGCTTATTATTATTCTTCAGCTAAGAACGTAGATGATAAATAATGTATGCAATGTACTATTTGTATCTTCATCACCTGAAAACCCTTTTGACCCTCCATTGGACATTTGCTTTTATCTTGCAAACACTAAAAAATGGGTTAATTTCAAATATAAAATTAGTGCCTTTGGAGGATATTTTAATATAGTCCTTATGAATTCCTTCTGAAAGACCAAAATCCTTTGCTGGCTAATTTTATGATTGAAATCAGAAGAAGTTACAATCTCACATGAAGGTCTGTTGATTTATTGCTGGAGACTGACCTGCTGGAAGTTGATGATCTGTTGGTGCTGGTGAAAAAGATGAGGGAAGAACTACTCTGCCATTTTCATACAGAAAATTTGAATGTTTTAACAGACTGAAGTTTATCTCCGTGTCTAAGTTTTCCTCAGTAAATAAGGGTCAGCCATCTGGCAGAGATAAATTTGGCTGGAATGGATTCCATCTGCTAAAATATGATGTAAAAGTATTCTGCTCTTCCATGGCACTGGAAAGATATGACATCTGGGATTAGACAAAATAAAGAAGCTTGAAATTGGAAGGCATTGACAAAATGATTTCCTTTCTGAGGAACTGAAGAGGTGCCATTGGAGGGTGGGACTAACGACAGGCCTATAACTAGGGTTCATCTGTTTGCAGAGAAGTTTTTTCTAGAAGTTAATGTTAACTCAAAATTTTAAACTCTGAGTTCATCCTTCCCCTCCAATCTCCCTCTACCATCGACTGAAGCTATGAAGTATATTTATGGTCAAGTGAATCACCTATCTGAGTACATAAAGATGTAGGTTTATCACGTGGACATGGAATTTTGTGTTACCTGGCATCCAGCTGTTTACAATTGTGCAGCTTGTGGTTTTCCAGCAGAGCTGATAAGGTATGAAAGGCTGCAAACTGGTGAGCAAGGAAAGGCGAAGAGGCTTTGCACTGCTTTCCCTACAAGCTGAATCAAGTAGTTTCTGTTTTGATGGATCATTGCAAATATATTACGACAGAGCCTCCAGGCATCCTATTTTTCAAGGCACTGAATTTGTCTGAAGAATGTAGGGGTACGCTGTAGAGCTGTTGATCAAACTTCTTTCTCTGTCTTTTCAGTCTATTGAGATACGATATGATGTTTTATAATCAAAATTCAAGATCATCTACATTGACAGTCTGTTCATACTGGCTAATTTGTGTTTCCTGGTCCATGCTTTTTTGATGTCACTGAAAAATATAACAAAGATGTAACTCATCTATGACTATCAATTCCCCAATAGCAAGATAAAATATTTCTCCATTAAGTGTTTTAGCATATTTTGCCTCTGCATGGTGCCGGTCTGGAAAGCTGAAGGTGTTACATGCTTTCAGGTTATGGAGCAATTGTTAAAGGGTTTGGAGAAAAACTGCATGTCTTCTACATGGGAGCAGTTTCTGCAGGAACCCGATGTATTTGCAGAGATTGTTACCAAAATACACCTTTCAGTTTAATTTGAGGACTTTGTACTAAATTAAGAAAACATTTTTAAGGGGTGACACATGGAAAACTCTATGCACAGTTTTTTTTTCCTGGGGCAAAGTAAACTTCTTTCTAAATTATCATGTCCCAGATAGGAAAAAGATGAACATAAGGTTCTGCATTTGACCTTGTCCTCAAGATTGAAATTGTAATGCATCCTACAGAATTACTCAACAGACACCATATTGATGTGAGGTTCTTTTTATAAATCTAGACAGTGGTATGCCTACGTGTATTCCCCAATGGCTACAGTAATATGAACCAGTAGGTGTTTAGTTTTAGAGTGCTATGTACAAGAGTTAGTTTTCAAAAGTCAGTTCTCAATAATTGATTTAATAGTTGATAATAACTGACTACTACGGTGCAATAGAGAAGCTATTACATCCATTAGAATGTCTGTAAGTGTGAACATTGTTTATTTGTGACCATAGCCAAGAGAAAGGTTTTAACAACTGTTCTGCTTTCCTTTTAGCAGAAGGCAATTAAGCAAAGAGTTTGTGCAGGCTGGAAATTTTTATCCATACACCTTCTCCAATTTGTTTTTTTTTGTTGTTGTAGGCAATTATATAGTTGCTTTGTGAGTAGCCACATCTCACATAAATGCATTAAATGAGGTTCAACAAGAAACGCTGAGCTTGAGAAACACTGGAAAATATTGTAGTATTCAAGTTAATGCAAAGAAACTTTGACTAGACATCTTCTTCTGTGTGTATAATAACGTATTTAAAAAAAAAATCTGAGTAAATTTAAAATCATCCAAACCAAACAGAATGAGTAGATTTATAAGGCTGAGGGCTCCTGGGAGAGGGATTTAGCTGTAATTTTCTTACTTTTCAATAAGGAGTACATGTGTTGAAGTTAGACGGTTGCTTACTTGTTTTGCTGACTGAGGGCCTTAGTAAAAATACTGGTGTGCAAAATTTTCAAAACCACATTTTAAAGGGATGTAGATATTACATTTCACAAAACTTTTCCTTTTGTCTTTAAATGCCCTATATTTTCACCAATGCGGAAGAGAATTCCTACTTCCCCCCATCCCTTTTTAAAGCATTATTGTATATGTGTATATCTAAATACTGTGTTTGATGACTTCTTTTAATTTAGGATGGGGTCTCTTACTATACCTAAGGTTTCCTTTCAATTTATAAATTCTTTTTGCTGAAGTTTTGAAGTGTAAAAATTTACCTCAACTTATATTTATACACTTGTAAAACACTGCTTCCTTGGTTAACTCCCCAAATTACACGTATCCACAAAGAACGTTTCTTTGAATACAAGTAGTCTCACAAAAAAACCCCACCAAAACCAGAAAAAGGTCTAATAGTTTGCTTAGTGTTAGAACACATGTAAATTTATCCTTTATTTGTCTTTAAAGAAAGTGCCAAGCATATACTTTGACATTCACTCAGTTGAAATATATATACTTAGATGTATAGAATCTTTACTGAATTTATGATCTTAAAAGCCAAATATGGTTAATACAGAGGATGTCAACACTCTAGTGCAGGATGCTGATGCTCAGCAAGTAATGCTGTTTTCAGAATTTAACAGCACAGTGTGTTATAACCCACGGGTTTCCCTCACTTGTCTTTTGTCTTCTTTGACACCAACATTCCAGTCATGCTGTATAGTCTGATATATATATATGGCTAATATAAAGGCATTGCTAGATATAGACCTTTGTGTAACAACAAGCAAATTGAAAACAAACCTAATACCTCCACTCTCTTCCCAATATTGCTTCATTTCAAATAGCTACAATATTAGCAGAATAAAAACCATGTCAAATATTACTTCATTCTTGCCTGCCAGCAGCTTAAATTCCATTTAATTTCTTTTGTGTTAGCAGGTTGCATTTACAGAGAGCTTTTGGTTTTGTTACTTGTCTCAGTTTGCTGAAATAGCTGAGTATGGTCCAAATAGAAAAATAAATGATGAAGAAAGCTTATTAGGATATGTTTATATTGTTGCATTAGAAAGCAGTAGGCAGTATTTTCTAGGCCACAGAAACTGTATATTGCGGTCTTTTGGGGAGACTTAAAACTGAATAAAATCTTTGCCTTGGACACTCAAGTTTTTCTCCAAAGGTTACGCTAATGCAGCAGTTACTTTAATTATTTATGGATGAGACATGTGAAATGCCTGCCAAAGTTAGCAGAGAGAAAATAATGGCTAGTGTTAAACATTTGACCTTGAAAACAGCTCTGATTGAAAATAATTACCCCAAGTTTTAAAACCTTTATTTCCTGTTCTGGTGGCAATGTACTTCTTAAGCTGTAATAAATTACCCAATCATCTTAGCACCAGACTAACTTGACTCAAGTGTTTATTTCACATTAAGCTTCAGCATTACTGATGCACTATGTAAAAGTGATATTAATTATCTTTAGGGTTCTTTTTTTTAATCCATATTTTTTTACGTGTATAAATTTTCATTGAGTTTGCCCTCAATGTTCCATTGAGTCCAGATATCATTTCAACATACTAAAACCTTAAAATTAACTCTGAATTTTCTGCTGATCTCTATGATGTTTTGATATTGAGCAGGTGCAAATGAATTCTCTTAGACTTCTTTGTTATAGCTGTCAGTGTTGTCAATCTAGTTTACATTAACATCTGGAAAAAGGATATGGGAAAATTATTGGTCTTGTTAATTATAATTAGCTGTCTGTCTTCTCAGTGAGAGGTATTTTGGTCATTAAGTGAATGATATTGGCTCATGAATATTCCTTCATATAATAGATACTTTAAAATGAATTGTAAAATTTTTGCTTTTGAGCATAACAACGTCCCCATAACCACCATGCTCCGATTTATGTGGGGTTTCTGTTTTGGCAAACATTTTGCCTCAAGGGTACCAGGTGTATCTTTGTAAGGTCCTTTGATTAATATCTGTCTAGTAACATCACTAGTTGCTTTGGGCAAGCTGTTCTATAAAAGGAAACCTTGCTGACATGGAAAAGAAAATTACAACTCTGGTGTGCCATGAGATTTTAATTACAATAAACAACAATTAAACAGATTATTACAGCAGTGCAATTATTACTCTGATGTTGACTTTGTGTCAGTATCTGATTTTCATTGGTTTTGTAATCAGTCTGTAGAATTTGCCTTGAACTAGACTAGAAACTAGTTTTAAAGTCAGCCCCACCAAAATTTAAAACTATTTTTGTAATTTATTTTAATCACTGGAAAGATTGTTTTGAGTTTTCTTTCTTTTTCTCACCTTTTTGGTCACAAAGCCACCAAAAAGTGTTTTGTAGCTATCTGGTTCATAATAAGCCAAATCCTGCCGTCCTTATGCAGTAAGCTTCCCTCTGACTGTGAATTAATTGTGCACTACTGGTCTGCCATGCTGTGTGTTCCAAACGCTACAATGCCTTATAAGAAAACTAGTGGAAAATATTCTTGAAAACTTCTGAAGTGGTCTAAGTGTTTCATAGTATAGATCCACCCTGTCTTTGTGGGTCAGAAAGAATTCAGGAAGGCTGAATCTCTCAGTCTGAAGCAAGTACATCTCCTCCACAGCCCATACTTACCTTGAAATAACAGTGACAATAGCAAAGGGGTTTTCTGGGAATTACAGCTGAAGAGATGGTTGCTAAATGTGATCAATAAGTCATGTGTTTTGGACCTTTCTTTCTCTGCCTGTCCACTTCTTGCTTTAAAAAGGTAGAACTGGCAATATAATTGATGGAGAGGTTATAGCATTTCTAAATGAAAACTAGAACTTTGGTAGAATTTGAACTAAATGCCTTTGAATACAGAAACATTTTCTGCTCTCCTACAAGGCACTTTGTGGTAATTGAGCAAATTTTATAGGGCTGAAATTAGTCACAAGAGAACTCTCTGTATTACTTTCTGAAAGCAAGGGAACCACAATGAGAGTTTTGAGAAAAAAGAAAAAAAATTAATTAAGGAAAGAATTTATCTGGGGACTAGTTTAGCTTTGATATGCTTCAGCTTTTGAGCTTGACTACATGATGACCGCTGTGAATCTAAACCTGCAGACTGGCTCCCAACCCCTGCAGCCTAGCTGGGATCAGCTTTTGGCAATAAGGCAAGCGGAAATAAGTGGTCTGCAAAGCTACAGCTACAAACTGTGTCAGCTGCTGTAGGAGAAACTACCCAAGAGAGGGGAAGAGCCTGCAAGTTTCCACACCTTTCCTAGAAAACTGCAGTTTGGAGAACACAAGGGATGCTCACTTGGACACCTGCTCACCAACAGAGGCAAACCATGCCAAAGGCTGCTCTTCTGTCACACTTAGGAGAGGGTCCACAGAGTTTGTAAAAACTGAGTTTCTTTCATTTTCTCGTCTGCAGTGAATGAACCATGAGGAAGTCGGAACAATGAGGAAAGTCACCTAGATCTGGCTCGCAATACATCATATCACTAAGTGTCAGCTGTGTAACAAATAAGATAACGAAGAGCAAAATGTTTTTTCAGTGCTTTGGCTATGTATTTAAGTTTATCTGAAAGAAGGCTATTAAAACTGGTCCTTCTATACAAGATGGAACAGCAGCCACTGTAACTGCAGGCAAGAAACAAATGTGAAAACATATATTCATATTTCCAGTGGTCACATAATACTCTGTGAAATGTCTGTCTCCAGGGCATCATTCAGCACTGTGGAGCTTTGCTTGTTTTTCTGGGATTCTGATATTACACCACCAGATTAAATGCTCTACTAATTGGGATGTGTACATATGGGTGGTTGTCAGAAGAGAAAAAGCTACTCAGCTTAGAGTAACAGGAGTTCTCTCAGGCATGCTGGCTTTATTTACATCATATAGCTAATCCAGGATCCATCCCTGCGTTGTAGCCTTGCATGGCTCCGTGTCTGGGGTCAGTGGACAGCTGGAATGTGGTCACAGTGAGCTGCTGTAAGCCTTGCTCTTCAAATACAAAGATGTGGCATGCATGTGCACAGAAAGGATACTACTAACCTCAAATCTTTAAGCTCTCTCCCATGAGGTACACGTGCACTAGCAGTGGAATAAGTGCATGAACAATAAATCTTAAAAAGCTCCCATTAGTAGAGGATAAGTAATTTTTTGTTAGGTAATTAGATAGGTTGGGTATTATACAGGTATAAACACACAGAGCCTGACATACTTCCATCTGTGCATATAGCTATAGACACATTAGGATCCAGAACTCTATGTAAATCATAAATTTAAGGTGTAATAGATACTCGTAAAACAATATTCTTTCTTTACATGGACTTCATAGAACCTAGTTAAAACCATGGTCAGCAATTCTGTGTTGTCTGGGTTTGTAATATTTTAATGTAAGCAAAGGGTCATCATAATGAAGGTTTTGTATGATAAAATACTTGTCTCTGAAATTTACCTTTTCCATTCCAAGGGTGGTGTCTAAAATTGGAATAATTAAAACCAGAAATGTAAAATCTATTTTAAATCATCTTAGATTACTGGATAACTAAGGGGCCATTATTATTCTGTTAATTGCTGTAGGAATATATCTAGTTGAAATTTCTGCTCAGAAGAGGTCAATTTATTAAGTGCTTTCAGGCTACATTATGGATTTTAAAAAAAATATCTTTGAACACTGCTCTACAGTTTGCTTCTGCACACATGGTTTGTCGGCATGTACTGTCATCATTCTTTCATATCTGTTATTTTTCCCTCATGATGGAGAAAGTGATGTTTTAATTTCCACATCATTTAATTTTAGAACTATTAAAGTTACTGAAGGAATCTCAGCAACCCATTTAATTTAATCAAAATCCAGAAAAAAAATTACAGTCTGTAGTAAGTCATCTTTTTCTCCTCTGAGATGATATTTAATGTGAGGAAATCAGTTTTCTATTTTTCTGTGTATTAACCAACACTACCATGCTGAACTTTGGTACCCAATTTCAGAATTTTTACTTTAATGCTGGAAAGAGATGTTGCAACTACAGATCCTTCCAAAACGTAGATGCCTTTTTTTTCCTTTCTTACCCAGCACACCATACCTTTTCTGCTTGTGAAATACCTCTGAATTACATATCCTGCAGAATTCCTGTTATTCCGCAGGAATAGGTAGTATTACAGTGATTTGACTCTTCGTTGTCCCTGTCCGTTGTTCAGAAACACTTCATTCTGCCTGCTCCTACAGTTTGAGCTTGTCTACAATTTAGTTTTCTGGATTTCATTCCTGACACTTACAGACATACTTATTTAATGATAGTGTTTCTTCTGTTCAACATCACTGTTGTGGGTGGAAGTTTTACGCCTGTGTGATGGCTGCATAGTGACTGACCTTTTACTGTTAATTTTTAGTTAAAAGCATTTTAACTTCAGAAATTCAGGAGACCTTGAAAAAAAAAAATGGTTTTGCTCATGTTGAAAAGAAAAAAAGAAGTGCATTTTTGTTTTCCGATCTCCAGTGCACTCAGTGTTTCAGATGCAATTGGATATTTGCATTCTTTGCATTCTAAGATCCTTGAGTTTTTTGCAATAAATTTTGAAAGTATGATATTGAATAGTGTTATTTCTAGAAAACACAGTATCATTCTTTTCCAAATATTAGTGCCTAATTACATTTAGGAACAACAGTATTGATTTGTTATTATTTGGTTCCCAGTTGCGAGTGCTGACATCTCTGAAAGAAAATAAAAAGAGCAAACTACCTGACATTAATCATGTAATGATATTATCAGATTTACGTATAAAGGACATTCTCTCTTCCCCTCATTCATTTTCTGGAATAATGGATTTCATTCTCAAATGTTCAAGTTAATCAAGCTTGAGAACTCTAATCAGTTAGTGGTGGTCTAGCAAAAGTTAACTGCAGTTACTCCAGGCTTCTAGACAAAGCACATACACAGAAGAAAAAAAAATGTATATTGATGTATGGAGAAGTTTAATTGACATCTTTGCTACAGGTGTTTAATGTTGACTAGTTTTCCAGTGTATATCTTTAATCAAACAGTATAATGTTCTATTACGGTGGTGTTCAGCTATCACTTCATTCATTACCACCACAGGAAAAAAAACCGAAGTATTGTCATGTCATATAATCATTAAGACACACAGTAAACTAAAAATTAATTCGTATCCGAATTATATGAGTTGTCTCACAGTTAGCTTAAATGCACAAGCTTTGAGAGAACATAAATTCCTGAAGCAAGAAGGGAACTGCAAATTAAAGCTCACAAGGTAAAAAATCAGGTCCTTGCATATTGACATTGCAGTCTAAAGTTAGGATATTGACACAGAACCAATTCTGTAAGTAACAGCAAGCTTTAATATGTACGATAGCCTCCTACAAGAAGACTTTCTAAATGCCGTAAGAAAAAATCCATTGCTAAATGTGCTAATCATGTGTTAATGCACTGATTTTTCTTCAGTTTTTTTAATCACCATTATGCTAAACAAAAAGTTATAGAAAATTAATCTAAATGGATATTAACTTTTTCAATTTGTTGCTTCAGGGTTACCATATGAGCACATAAGATTTTCTCTGTCATACCCCTATGACATTGCATCTTGCTAAAATAAACATTTATGGAGCAGATTGATATGACTTCTGACCTTTAGGCTGGGAGCTGTATCTGAATCCTGGCTGCATCAGGCAAGGAAATTAATGAGTGAACCACTGCCTTGCTGTAAGATCTGTTCCTATAATGATAATTATAATGGTACTGTTATAGTATTACGGTTGAGGTGCTGTCACCAATCCCATTATTGAAACATGAATTTTAAGGGGTTGATAATTCAGCTATAAAAACAGTATTTGTGTCACAGTAGTATAATCAAGGGTGGATACAGGAAAGTGAAAACTAACTGTTTCTGCTGAGCAATGTTTGACTAGGACCCAGTCTGCCTAATTTATGCATCCTTTTCCTTGGGCTCCTGATGAAGCCCTCTGTGAAGCGAAATACATGCTTCCATGCATGGTCCCACGCTGGGGCTCTGCAGGCCTTTGGAGGGTCATTCTGTCTCCATCATGTTTCCTGTGCAGAATAACCCTCTGGAGACCTTTCCTGCCAACTACTCTTTCTCTCTGACTGCAGGGGTAATGTACGAGACATGCTGAGGAGTACAGTTACCCAAGGCACCTTGGAACATTTTGGTTACCTAGAGGTTGCATATTGACTGCTTACAGCATTATGATCTGGAAAAATAAGCTGTTTGTTATTTAGGCCTGTATCAGTGGACTTCTCATCTTTGCAGGAGGTGGGGTTTGTCTTATCCAGTTTTAGCTGTCTGAAAGTTAGTTGTTAAGTCCAAGCCAGTCACTTAAACTCCTTCTATAGTCAACGGAAGTCTATTGCTTTTGCTCATCTTAGATACTTATTTTCAAATGGGAATGAATGTTCTCCACAGGTGTCTTTTTCCCTCCAGTAATAAAAAGGATAGTAATAATAATTAAAAAGAAGTGTACATTACTATCCTAAGTTTAGGTGTCTAACCTATAGACCCATAAATTAGGGCAAATGAATCATTTCTTGTGCTATGAAGACTGAGTTATAAGGCTTGGAGTTGTATGTTTGGAGGTTTTAGTTTTCTCTGTCAAAGAACGTTACAACATTTTCATACATCTGTGTGGAAGTTAAACAAAAAGTTCTTATGCCAGGCAAGATTCAGGATGATGCCAGCCCATGTGCAGTAACACCTCTGTGTGAAGGGATAGAGATTTATTCGCAGTGAGTGAAATACGCATGTATACATGCACCAGCACAGACATGTGCCCACCTGAATACATATAGAGCAGCTTGAATAAATGTTTCGATATGTTGGACTGCATTTCCTCCCTCAGGATGATAAAGCTATGACCCCACTTTCATAAGAACCAGCACTCTGATGTTTCATAATGTGTGAAGACAACTATCAAACTATCCAAGTCATGCCTGAATTTGTGATAGTCCATAATATATTATTATTCCTCTTCATTAATATTTATTAATACATTATTATTTGTTAATTATTTATTTTGCTCCTTATTTATTGTTACTGGTGGTTGATGGTTATTATTATTTGATCACAAGCATTAAAGGAACTCTATTAGATGTAGGGGCTGCATGTCGCCAAGCTCATTGTGCAAATGTTGAACAGCACATGCAAAAGACACTAGCCAAGGACTTCGCATTCTTTCTTTTGTTCCTCTCTCAGAAGATTAAGGTGATTAGTTTAATGATAGAGGAGGTATTCTAGCTTTTTCTCCTCCTTGTTAAATGGAATGCCACTGCCCAATAGTTTTGAGATAGTTCTGGAACAGAACAGTTATATTTCTTGGGATCTCCCTTCATGCCAAACCTCTGCTTGCAAATATTTTTGAACAGCAGCGATGAAAAAGACATTCTCCTCTGTGAATACTACCTCTACCAAAACTCACTTCTAGCTAAGGATCTTTATCCCACTGAGTATCTGCATTCTGCTTAAATACAATACAGTATATGGAAAGTAAGAGCCAACATATTCACCCCATCTCTGCTCAAGCTAAGCAGTAATCTATTTTTTGATCTAGTAAATTTTGTAGAGTGGATAAAGTAATATATCCATGGTCAGATGTGTTGGATCCTCTAAAAATAAGGACTTCTGTTAGTGGCATACATCTTGAATCTTTGTTGTCTCACATATCCAGGAAACACTGGGAAGTACTTCTTACCAAATGTAAATAGCATTTCACTCAAATAAAAGTTCAACATTTAGCAAATAGACTCCAGGAAAGTGCTGTAAAAACACAATTATAATTCCATGCTTTTAACCAAATTGCCAAGACTGAGGTGGGTATAAGATGCCTTTTTTTTATATTTGTTCGGATTATCTCTCAGTATAGCGAAGTGCAAATCAATTTGTAAAACTCATTAAAACTCACCATTCTTATTTGCAGGAAGGCTTCTAAGGAGGTGTTGTATTTTATAACAGTTTTAATGTAACAAAGAGAATCTCTGCTTTACTGTTGATGCGAAATTTGTGGATTAGTCAGAATGAAAAATAATATCCTAGACAGATTATTTGAAGATATTAGTGTAATTTCAAAGTATTTTAGTGAGCATACTCAATGTATGCATTCATTTGTCCTTGATTGTTCCTTTATGGTGACAATTCTTTATGAAAGTAGCTTTTGTGGACAAAGTCATTATTTTTTAGAAACTAATGGTGCAATAAATTTTTTTCAGTACCATAACAAACTTGTTTTAGCTATTAGGAAATTCTTCCAGTGCACAGAATGATTATTCACTCTCTTCTGATGTCTCTTGTTTAATAGACAAGGAGGGTTTTTTTATCTTGTCAGTATTTTTCTTACTTCTCAGGAGAAAACACTATAAAGTTCTCTGTACATAACCACAGCTTTTCTTCATTTAGTCAGGAATAGTTTCATAATCAAAATATTTATTTCAAAACTAGTTTCTGAGCCTGGAATTACGACCCCATCTTTAGGCTTGGTCTTTAGAAGGTTTGTTACCCTAGTTTCCTGCTATGGTGAAGAGAGAGAAATAAAAAAAACTCCAAAGAGTGATTTATATCATAACTGGGCCAAATCATCTTTAAGATGATTTGTACTACTATCTTTGTACTACCCACGTAGCTGTTGACTTTTAATGTGTTTACCACTGACAATTTTGTGAAACTTTTGCTGCTGGACCACAGAAATTTTGATGGTGCCTAGGAAGTAACTTACCTTCTTGTTTCCAGATGGAAAATTGCATTTAAGGACAATTAAATATGTTATATAGCTAGTCTGCTACCTAATCTAATCTTAAAGAGTCTCTTGAGCTAATAAAGCAAATGAACAGGTTTAAAGACCCAACTTTTCTGGTGATGCAAAATTCATACGTGAAGAATGTTTGGAAACCCCTGCTTCTTATAAACCTTTATAGTCAAAGACTTCCAAAGTTGGCTGCTTTGGCAACATTCCTGATGAAATTTTAAACACCTAAAATTGCTAAATACTAAGTTGGAGGTAAATACTGCAGCCCACAGAGTACATTTGGGAACTTCAGAGAGAATGAAATACCCTTGAAAATAAAGATTTAAAAGTCACGTATGTACAGAGGGAGTGAGTATTCAATATGTTTATCTCTTTTGTACACAAAATTCCCACAAATTTGATTAGTCCCAAGTGCAACCTGTTTTATCCTCTCATTAGGTATGTGATGTCACCTTGGGTTGGAAGTATTTTGCTGAATTTTAGCCACATAATGCTCAGAAGTTGAAGACTAAGCTTGACATCTGAATTTTTTTTGACTGTCTATTTTTTGAATGAAACTCTCTTTACTTTTACCCTTTTCTCCCTTCTAGAAGAGTTCACGTTGGATTTGAATATCTACCATTTAGGAGATTGAATTAGGATGAATTAATCCCTTATATCTTGTATTTATAACACTGAAATCCAAAGAAAAAGAAGTCAGGTTTCAGAACCTGTAATTTATGAGAAAGACTGAGTTTAATTTTTAGAGTTTCCTTCATACATGTGAATGCGTATGAAAAAAAAAGACTGAGGTTTCTACATCTTAATCTGGGATTACTTATGCCTTAAACAGGCTTTAAAAATGACAGAAAAAAAAAGTTGAGGTGCAATAATAATTGCACAGGGTAGCTTCATTTCATATTCTTATTTCAAGAAGTAATCAGTTGTTCCCTCTCTCTTATTGTAGTTCATCTGCCACCAGGGGAAAAGATATGAGAAACATTTTACAAAGCTAGTCGTCTGTATTGTGCCAAAGTCCTTGCTAACTTTTCCCCTGGTAAGGCCTTTAATGTGGAATGATTTTCAATGCAGTAAACACAGTCAGCACTGTGGAAATAAATTGGAAGGGATCATGGGATAGTATATTAAGTCTGACAACTCTTTTTGTTCTTCAGATAAATGCTATACATGCTGAAGGACAGATTATATTTAATTTATGGTCAGTAGAAATTTTGTGAAAGTTTAATCTGGGTATTAATTTGAAGTATCTCTTCTTTAACTTTGTTCTCTCATTGATGGCTGGATATTTCTCAATAATTCAGAGTTACAGCAACTTGGGTCTGCTGTGATCCTTTTATCTTGTGACTGCATTTTTTCTTCTTCACAATCTTGGAAAATGAAGCAAGATCCAAATAAAGGATCTGGCTCTGTTTTACATTATGGGAAGTAGAGTCGGTAGGTTTTCTCCTTCCAACACTTGTTGCTGCGTGTGGTTATAATTTGTGACACATATGACAACACCAGATAAGACTGTAGGAAAACTTTATGGTTAAGATATTTGGGGGTACAGAATATTTTAAGATATAAAACACATTTTCAGCTTTTTTGTTTTCAGCTGGTTTTTCTGGATCTGTTTTTGCATAACAAGACTAGCATGTGTATGCAAGGGTCTCTCACATTCTTCTTCAATGACTGATCAAAAGATTAATTTCTTTCCATTTTTTGACAATTTTTTTCTAATGTAACTTTTTGGGAACTAGTTTCTGATAACCTTATTCAAAGCGCTTTATTAATTTTTCCAAATTGCATTGAATTCTGCAAGGCAGTCTAAAAATATCTGCCAGCAAAGAAGTTATCAGAAGATAGTTGCCAGTGCATGTAACTTGTTTGCCCTCTCTTTCCACTTCTATGAAACTTGTAAGCTTACCAGGAAGGAAAAATTGCCGACAGAGGCCTGGGCTTGTAAAACTAGTCTTTTTCCAAACTTTCTGTATGGCTATCTTGGAAATCTCTAGATGAGAACACACTCTATATTTTATACATGTTCTATGCATCAAACTAATTAAGTTGTTGTAATAACACTGTCTTGCTTTTCTCTGTTTTCTTTCCTGTTTTTTTTTTTTTCCTTTTCTTTAAAAAAGTTTGCAACAAATCTAGGGTGTATTTGTGATAATAAAGATATTTATTTCTTCTCTTGAAATTGTGGATTTATTTTAAACTTTAGTAATAATTTTTCAGGTGGTTCTAGTTTTCTGTTTAACTTTTTAAATATCATATGATTGTAGTTTTGGGATCAAAACAAACACTGGTGACATTGGGGCTATTTCTCAGTCTTTTCACAATTATTGTCCTGAATGGTGATTTATACAGGACAGTTAAATGTTCTTTATAGGCTTTTTTTTCTGCTAGGCTAAGGATTTTTGCTATGGAAAAATCTTGTATTTCATGAATGGAATAAATGAGAGTTGAACGGCTTTGATCTTTGTACTGCTGCATCGTTTGGCTTTGACTATTTAAGGCTGTTTACAGACTACGGCCTGTTTGCAGAACAGCAGACAGGGATGGAATATTCAGTCAATCAGAATAAAGAGATCTGCAAGGTCAAAACCCTGTATTCCTTCTACTTCTTTTGCCATACATTTTAAATGCTATTTTAATAGCTAGTTATTAAGATTCATGTGGAAATGTTAATATGCATATATTTCGTAACTCTACTCAATAGAATTTATATTAAGCATGAAAAACAAAAGAACATATTCAGACATCAGTACTCATAGCAATGTTTTACATATCAATAATAGGTTTGATTTATGTATACTTGGATTTTTATTGGACTTCTTAATATCATTTTTGGATATCATAAATTTGTTTTACATACTCCATACACAATTGTGTTGGTCTAATAGTATGCATGCACACCAAAAAGAGCGAGATTATGCAGAACAAAATGGCAGAGTTGCACATCTGAAAATGTTTTTCTCCACAGTGGCATTAATCCACATCTAGCAAAATCAAACAGAAAATTCTACAGCCTGTTCTCTTGTGAAAAATCTGCCTAGCTAACCAGTCAATAACATATATGTTATGGACAAGGTTTCTGTTGGTGTTTTCCTAATGTTGTACTACTACCTGTGAATCTGTGTGCCCTGAATTTTCTTTTTTTTTTTCTTTTTTTTCTGTAAACACTGAAATCAGTTTTCCTTAGACAAGTTGTGATGGGTATTTTGAGGAGGTAAGAACCTAGTATTTTTTGTACAAATTGAAAGTACTCTTGCAAACTAGAGACCCTCTATGTCCCTAGTTGAATACACCATGATAATTAGTACCTGCTTTGTTCTGGTCCTCAAGTTTTAAAGAACTATATCATAGGTAAAACTCCAAGCTAAACTGTAGTTTAAGGTGCATTTTGATCTGGCATCACTGCAATGTGAGGCGCTGAACACCTCCTCTGGTGTTCCTGCCTTTGCCCTGCATTTCTTCATGCATGGTGCAGGCTGTGCAGTGAGCCAGGCTGTGGGGCTAAGCTTCCCAGACTGTGTTTGCAGGGGGAATCAGTTCATAAATGCTTGTAGTGATGAAATCCAGTGGCTGATATGGAGGCAGAAGTCAGTGACTGTAAGAAGGGGGTGAGAAAGGGGTACAGATGCTGAGTTTTTTGACAACTTCAACAGTGTCAGTTTAACTTGTGTGTTAAATTTTGTCCTACAAGATTTGTACTTGCAGAAAACATGCTTTGCATCCCATGTAAGGATGATCAAGCTAAATATTTACGCACCTGAAGATGTGTGACTGAGTAGCTGATTTTATGGAGAGACTGTACAATTTAGACAGCAGTTCAGGTAAGTCATTCTTAGTTGCTTTGTCCAAGAGCAATAATATAAAAATTCTAAATGCGTTCCAGTCAGCAGAGAGGATGTTTAATCTGTCACAATGAATACCTTAAAAATTAGCACACAGCTATGGAGTCTTTCACCTTTATTTCACTTCTTCAAATCAGATCTGTGCTGGTAATGACAGAAAGCTGTAGATAAACGATGGCTGTTAGTGAAAAATGAGTTGAAGATCATAGTCAAGCAGAAGAAATCATTGATTTGGAAACCAAAGAACCTCTTCACCTTTAGTGCCAGTCCTGTCAGAGAGGTCCACTGTTATTCACAACACAGCCTGGGAAAACCTGCGCTTGTGCTGCTGAGCTTGTTCAGGGACTGAACTCCCCATACAGTACAGCCAGTCTTGCACAGACACTGTATTTGCTTGTGAAAAAAATAAATTATACAGCCCAAAGTTGGTTGATTTTTCTTCAGGAGAGACCAGATGGCTTATATGAGTGAAACCCCTTCAGAGATTTATCTAACCTCCCTAGGTCAGAATGCCCTTGGACTAGGCAAGCTGACCCTATGAAACACAATTGTGCATTTGCATTAAGCGCTGATGAAATTATTTTTCCTCATACAAAATTATATTTTTTAATTCTCAGCTTGTCAACGTTCTCCATTTAACATGTACAGACTAAGCAAACAAGGCAGACGTAATCCAGTTACCAGCTCTAGAAGCTTCTTTCTTCCACATGGCTAATATTTTGGGCATCCTTCCATTCAGATCATGGTGTGTGAGGAAGATAACAACTCTCATTCCACATAGTTTTCCCAGATGTTTTTCTGCCAAAGGGAACAGCTGTCATTGTCACAGTTGTAAGCTCTGTACTTGACAGCACCTTATGTCAGACCCTGGAATGGAATTTTGTGGGTTTTGTTATTTTTCCTTCATGGCAAAGTGATGCTCTTACTTTAGGATGCAGAGCATTACAGTATCATTTGGCCGACAAATGCAAACCCTATGAGAAATTACGGCATATACCAACCCCCACATGCATCATTTTAGATTTTGCCTTAGACTTTAATTTAAGATTTCTTACAAGTCTGCTCATGTGAATCATCCCTTTTTTGCATCTTAGGAACATGGGCAAGTTATAGGTTTTCCCAGTCCTCCTAAGTAGACAGATGTAATGCAATACATTATGAACTAAGATATGGATAAGTGGGCTTCAAAGGCAATGCTATTTGAGAGGAATTAATATCTCAGACTTGTCTTTTCCTTCTTAAATAGTTCATATGTAAAGAAACAAAGGACTTTGAACACGCTACTGATATTCACCTACGAAATGCTATACCACAATCTCTCTCTAGATATTACTCAGTATGAATTATGATGTGAAAACAGATGTCTGACTTGAAGTCACATAAAATATTTCTGGTCTATTAGTGCCTAACAAGGTTTATTTAAACTGAAGTTGCAAGCCTTGAGATTAGAAAGCTATTTTAAATTTTACAATGAGCATAACGGAAAATGAGGAAAAAATCACAGAATATAGATTTCCAGATCTTCCTGCAAAATTCATTATACCAGCCAAAGAGGTCATGTATACATTATAACTCCATATTCTTATGAATGATATAAAACGAGAAGTTTTATTATTTTTTCTTTTTTTTTTTTTTTTTTTTAAATGTGAAATGCCTGG
>Ga0065711_1028511_pt1 | contig 40778 bp, 19 predicted proteins | sample Hoacrofraction12_FD_59098 | JGI IMG/M metagenome (GOLD analysis project Ga0065711, IMG submission 59098) | Hoatzin crop microbial communities from Cojedes, Venezuela - Epithelial fraction 12 v2 (version 2) | ecosystem: Host-associated > Birds > Digestive system > Esophagus > Crop | place... | reverse complement strand
CGGGGCGGGTTTCGGGCCGGGGGCCCTGGCTGGCGGGGGCCGGCTTCCGCTGGCTCACTGGCTCTGTCGGCTGGTGAAGGAAACGAAAGCTTTTCCGTGGGGGCTCGGTGGTCAGGCCGGGGAGGAGGCGGCTGGTTTTGTAGGCCGTGGAGTAGTTACTGCGGGGTGAGCGTCGGTGCGCTTCGAAAAGCAAGTGTTGTGGTCAGGAGCGCGGGAGAAGGTGCAGAGACCGCTGCCGCCGCAACGCCACCGGCTGTTTTTTTGCAGAGTGGCTTCTCTGTTAATAAAAATACAGTCATAGAATGGTTTGGGTAGGAAGGGACCTTAAAGATCATCTGGTTCCAACCCCCCTGCCGTGGGCAGGGACACCTTCCACTAGACCAGGTTGCTTAGAGCTCCATCCAGCCTGGCCTTGAACACTTCCAGGGAGGGGGCATCCACAGCTTCTCTGGGCAACCTGTGCCAGTGTTTCACCACCCTCATGGAGAAGAATTTCTTCCTAATATCTAATCTAAATCTGTCCTCCTAGTTTACAGCCAGTCCCCATTGTCCTATTACTACACACCCTTGTGAAAAGTCCCTCTCCATCCTTCCTGTAGGCCTCCTTCAGGTACTGGGAGGCTGCTATAAGGTCACCCCAGAATATTTGTAGATGATGCTTCTCTGTGGGGGAGGCATTGTGTTACCTGCTACTTGGGTGGTGATTTCAACAGCTGCTGTTGTTGGATAGTAATTAGCTACAGTGATTCTTACTTGTTTCTCCACTTGTATGGTATTCCTAACCCCATTCCAAATGCTGGGGTGTGTTTCACTTAATACCTGCAGCTTGCAGGAGATCACTGGACCAGAGCGAAAAAAACTTTGTGTAGGTGCTGCCGAGTCGGGAGGGTAACAGCCGCCGCAGAATGGGTGGGTGAGTGGGCAGCTTCCAGGGTGGGAAAACAGAACCTCCGAAAAGCTGGACGGGGAAAGGATCTGTGTATTCAGGCTTGGAAACTGGGTAGATGAGTGATGTCCAATGCCAGGAGTTAGTAATGTAGCTTCCAGTTTGTTGTCGTTGTTTGTATGACGTACAGAACAAATACAGGCATGCGGAGAGTTTGGTTTTGTACCTCAGCAAGCAGGCTGAGATTTCTAATGACTTTTTTTTTTGTTGGTTAGGAGAAAAATATTAACAAAAAAATGAATTATGCCATTGATAAGCAAATAGCTTATATAAGTTAATAGCTTTTTAATGCTGCTTCTTAGTTCCTAAATGAGATTTTAAGTGTGTTTTGATTTTAGTAAGAAATAAAAGTTATAAAAGAAAACCAAGTTTTGTCAGATTTGATCCCAAGTTTTTTTTCCAATAAGCTGTGCTGTGCTTACATTAAGTGACACTGTGCACATAAACTGATGGTTGCCCTTATTCTTTTTATGCTGGTAGTGAAATAAAATTTACAGGAATATTTTCACAATTGTTTACTTTATTGCCTACATATGAAAACAGAACTGGAAGGCATGAGGGAAAAAGCTTGCACACTCATGGATTTGTTACGTAGATGCCAGTGCAGAAAGTTTCATCGAAGTTTTTGGCTTGCTTTTCAAAGTCTTGGCAGTTTCCAAGAAAGCGGGTGTTATTTTGAGTAAACACTGAATTAGTTAACAGATAAACCTAATTTTTTAGTTTCTAAGAGGAGTGGTGTTTTCTGTGAACTAACTAGTGCTGTATCGCCTAATAGTACTGAAGTCTGAAATTGCTACTCAGTTCAGTTTGTTTTCATTTTCAATTTTTCATTTAATTATGTCCAAATGTACTTAAATATTCTTTTCTTTATTTTAGGAAGTCCAAAAGCATTCTGTGCACACACTTGTGTTCAGATCTTTGAAGAGAACCCATGATATGTTCGTAGCTGATAATGCCAAGCCTATCCCATTAGATGAAGAAAGGTAAGTGGTGCGATTGGTGAGTTACTGGCATGCCTCAAAGTTTGAAATCATGTAAGTGATTGCTCCGTTGAAGTCAGAAGTTCAGCTGTTTCTGTAGAGTTAACAGAGTAGTCTTGAGGAAAGAAAAAATACTAGAATTCTAAAGATAGTTGTATAAAACCTTCTCTGAAGTATTTCAGAACTCAATAACAATTCAGAACTCAGTGTTTCATCAGGTTTATGCTTTACTCTTCCAACAGTCACAAAGTAAAGATGACAGTCAAGCTGCGGACAGAGTATGGCTCAGTGTTACACATGCCCACTCTTAAAGAAAACTTGAGAGAGAAGGGAGGCCCAAACACCGGGGATCCTTATGGACACAAACAGTATTCTGGAGATCAAGGTTAGTTTGCCTTTAGTGGTATATTTTTCCTTTCTTTTGTAGCAATCTCACTGATGTAAAATGTGAAGAATGCAGTCCAGTGTTAATCCATAGGAGAAAATGACGGAAATCAAAATACTGTTTTTCATTGTTTGGTATTTTTCTTGCTAGGGTCCACAGGAGGTAAGTGATTTAGAACAAGTTGGAAGTTTGTTTTAACAAAGGAGGAATAGAATGCTGTGAAATTTTTACAATAACTCATTAGTAAAATGAGTGATTTTTATGGTAACGCTAGTGTGTGCTGTACTTAGGTGCTAGAGAGAGAGGTCAGTAATGTATTTCTCCTTTTTACAAGTTCATGGTGGTCAAGGACATGCTATTTTGTTGGTATTTTAATTTTTTTTTTGTTTCATAAATTTTTTTCAGATTCCCGTAGCTGTTCAACTGTTAAACCAGGAAAACCTTTTTCTTAAATCTGGGGTTTTTTTTTCAACTTATGTTTGCTTATATATAAAATGCATATGTATTGGGTAGATCCCATACAGAAACTTCTAAAGAATGCCAAATGCTCCCTTATTTTCATTGAGATTTTTTTTTTTCAAGGTACTTTATTTGGGAGTGTTCTGAGAGTAAAAGATATGGAGAGACACCAAGAACTATTCTAGGAAGAAAAGAACCTTTTTCTTTTCTGATACTGCACACATTCAATTGTTGCAACTAGCTTAGGTTTCAGACACCTGTGCTATTTGTGTATTTGAATCCTTTTCCATGATACCTACTTCAAAAGGCATCTTTAGCAGTATGAAGGTTTTTCTCTTGAGAGAGAGCCCTTCTTGATAACAAGTGGCACCCCCATTTAAAAAAAAAAGTTATTTTATTCGTGAGTTTTAGAGAACTGGGTTAGCCAGAACAAATGGAATTAATGAAAATAAGAAATGTTCAAGTGTAGTGCACTAGAAGTGATTGCTGCTTTCTCCTGCTATGTATGACCTGCTATGTTTTGCTGTATTTCCTGTTAGAGTGCATCATTTGCAGTGCAGTATAAAATGTAGTCATTAATATAACATTTTGTTGCTCTTTAGGGCAAGAACTTGAGTATATGATAACTGGTACACACCCGTACCCACCTGGGCCTGGTAAGTAAAATTCTGTGAGTGTTTGCCTGGGATTTTTGCCTTCGTGTCAGAACTAGGCATCCTCCATCCTAGCAGGAGCAGGCTTCCTCTTGCTGTGAATCTGTAGCTGATAGTAGTGGGAAATGCCATTGAGGTCTTCGTAGTATTGATGCAGAGTTTTGTGGCTGATTAAACGTTCTGGGATAGGAGGTAGGAGGAGGATTTAGGTACAGATTCAGTGTGTTCTGACTAAGCCTCAGTGGATGTGAGCTTGCTGTCAGGCAGTCATTCATTCCTATGCAATTTCACCTCACATGGTAACATCATCATAAAAATGTTCTAGGAACCCCCTCTCTGATATTGTGGTCCCCTTTGTCTTGGAGAGCTTGTCAAGACCCACAGATCCCTGGTGCCTCCACTGTTGTGGCAGGGCTGCTCTTAGAATTTTGTTGTGAACTAGGGTGGGGATTTCCAGCTAGAAGGAAATTGAATGAAAAGAGGGAATGCATCCTGCTTTTCACCAGCAGAGCAGAAATGTGTAGGTATTGCCTCTTTGCTGTGAGAAAGAGACATTAGGGTCTAATGATTTCAGTGTCATTTGGCTTTGTCTATGCTTGGAAGGGTTGTGTTTCTGTGTTGTGACATTGGTCATTGCTAATTGTTACCAGTAGTGATCAGTCCTGCTCTCTCCTTGTAGCAGTTTAGTTTTAGCTGTTGGTCTTCTGCTGTTAGAGCTTAAGTTTATTACAAGTGTGGTGGGGAATGTGTTGTGGCTTCATTTGCAAGTTAACAGATGTGAGTGTTAATGGACCTTCAGCCATTAAAAAATGTGAATAGTTGACTAGCTGTGGGGACAAGACTTGCTCACAGAGGTTTCCTCAAGTTTGATATTCTCTTATTAGAATCATGGTTAAAAATCAGATTTATTTTGTTGTTGTTTCTTGTTTTAACCTGGGTGTCTCACACAAATATTGTCTTTGCTGTCAACTGCCAGAATTTTGGTTAGGAAAAGAAATCAAGAAATGGGAGTGGAATAGACTCACCAGTCTGCACAAAAAACACACTTTTCAAAGAGTTTAAATTTTTTTTTTAAATTATCTGCTGGTCTTAGTTTGAGGTTATGAATTAGAAGTTGTAGTCTGAAATTCTTACTTCAGTAGGACTAAACCTTTTGTAGTTCTGACACCACTTCATGATGCCCCACTACATGGGGATGGCATAATAAACTGCACTAAAGGACCTAAGTTAAGAAATACTTCTCAAGGTTGTGTTTATTTCCGTGTTGTTTGGATTTCCTTAGTGGTTGAAGCTGGATAAGAAGATGGGTCCTGCTCCTAGTTAGACTTCTTTTTGTTTCCAGTGACAGAATCATACTGTTTTCTACTCTGGAAATTGTGTACCTACATGTGTAGTAGAATCATGAAGGAAAGGACTTGGCCCAAAATAAAAATTTCAGTAGACTAGACTCACGTGTGGAAAATAATGCCATTGAATGGTGAGAGTTAATATTACAGGGGTGTGACAAGCCCTTGTTTGCAGGTGTATGCATCTATAGGTGTGTGTGGGATACACTTTTCAGGATTTTCTTATTAATAGGGCTCTCTTTGCTTTTACTGTGTTGCTTTTTTTTTTTTCAAGGTGTGGCTCTGACGGCAGATACTAAGGTCCAGAGGATGCCTAGCGAATCTGCAGCACAGTCCTTAGCCGTAGCACTTCCTGCTTCTCAGTCCAGGTACTGCTGTGTTACTTCATTAACACTTTTGTAATCTGTGGGAATTTCAAGGCAAAACACAGAAGTCAGGCCAAGAGCTACTTGGAGTATTTTGAATATTCTAATTTATAAGATGTTTAAAGAAAGTACTTTTAGTGTGGCCAGGCATCATTCTTCTCTGTGCATTTATTTTCTTGGTTGTCATGAGAGGCAATGCGCAGACCTTGGAACAAGGGAAATTTTCTTTAGATACAAGAGGAAAAAGCGAGGCTTGCTTTGTGGGTGTCTTTTACCTTGAGGTGATCAGGCATTGGAGCAGGTTGCCCAGAGAGGCTATGCAGTCTCCATCTTTGGAGGTGTACAGCGCTCGACTAGGTGCAGCCCTGTGATACCTTATCACTTCCCTGGTGGCAGACAAAGCTGATTCCATTCTGCAACCGTGTTCATTCAACCTAGGTTGGATGCAAATCGGACGGCAGCTGGCGTGGGTGATATTTACAGGCATGCTGGAGTATCTGAGCGTTCACAGCCTTCTGGGATGTCTGTGGTGAGTTGTTGCACATCTAATGTGAAACGTACATAGTGTTCACCAGATAGCCTCTGGATTCGTTTGTGTGTTGTGTGGAGGTCTCCTGACTGACTGAATTTAGTCAGTGTTGAGGTGTCAGAGCAAGAAGGCTTTAGGTTTTAGGCAAAGAGGTAAGTTACAAAGCATAAGAGTAACCTTCCTTCTAACTCGCAGGCTATGGTGGAAGCTGGTGGAAACAAAAATTCTGCGTTAATGGCAAAGAAGGCTCCAACCATGCCCAAACCTCAGTGGCATCCACCTTGGAAACTGTACAGAGTAAGTTAAAATGTATGACATGAACGTGCTTATGAAAGTAAATGAATGTTTTATGTGCTGTAAAGACCTCAAAGCGTAATTTTTGCCTCTCATTCACAAAAGTGAAATTGACTTAGAAGTGATCACAACTAAGTTGTATAGGCCCACTCTCTCCTTAAATAACAAAGAGATTAGATCCCAAACATTTTTCATTCTATTTAGCAAATGATTTTGTGGATGTTGTTAATTTTACCCTTTTGTTTTCGTAGGTTTAGCTGTAGGATGATAAATTCATTAAAGAGTTTGTTTTTTCTAGTCAGATTATTTGGTAGAGGAACTCAAAGAAAAGGTGCAAAATTTGAAACTAATAACATGCTGAAGAAATACTTCAGCAGCGTTAACATAATGAAGTTGTCTGCAAAAGACTTTTAAAGGGTGTCAGTGTCTGAGTCAGCCAGACTTCTTTTGCTTGCTGTGAAAATGAGACAAAAAAAGCTGAATACTTTAATCACAAATTATCTTTGCAGTTTAGATTGCTTGACTTCTAGTCTTGTATTTGAATTAGTCTAATTTGCCTTTTAATTTTCTTAGGGAGTAATAATAGCCCTTCCCCCAAAATCTCATATGATCTTTGAACATTTTGGTGATGAGCATGTCAGGGTAGCTGAGTTGAAGGGAAAATCTCTAAGCTTATGTGTTGGTTCAGATCTCTTTAACTGTTCATGTGCATCTGTTTGAATGTGTACATATTTTTTTTCTAAGGGGCTGATTCTTACTGTGAAATTTAAGCAATTTAATACTTTGACTGAGAAAGAGTGAATATTGTTTTAGGACTGTCAAGCTTTCCTGATACTTAAAAATCTCACGCTCTAGTATCAGAATTGTATTGTTTTAGCACTGTTCACCTAAATACAGCACCCTATGGAGGCATTTAGATTTTCAGAAGATTCCTGAATGCTGTATTAGTCATAAATCTTAAGGCTGCTCTTAAAAAGTAACTTGAAAAATACTTTGGCTCAAAGGAACATATTGGTATTCTGAATACAGCAGTATTGGAACGTGCTCTATATAAATATTAAGACAAATGTCATTTGAAAAAAAATGGCACCAAAATAAACTGATGAGAGATTTAAGGTAAACAAATGAAAAATGACTTGTTAGGAGCACTTTGTTTTCAGAAAGACAGTGTAAGTACGATTCAAGTCACCGTACTAATTCTACATGTCAGCAGTGTTAGTGGAGGTTTGCTGTCAAAAATCCTTGCTCAACAGGACACAAGCTTGTTCAGGCAACTCAGAGGCAGAAGCGTAGCTGGAACACGAAACATGGGTTTCGTCTTACCTGTTGCTGAAGATCTATGTTTAACTGCTCTTCCTAAGCTTGGGTTGAAGACATTTGTGAAAAATAGGGACTTAAAATAGGTCAGATCAATTATTTCTTAGATTTCTCCCCTGGAAATACCTGCTTCTATTTCTAGAGTGTGAAGACAGCTATTTCAAATATATGTGGCTGTAGTCCCACTTTGGCTTTCCAAAGTATTTCTGCCTTATTTCTGCCTAAGAACTTCTGTGGTTTAGATCTTTTGAAATGAGCTGTATGACAGTACATGAAGTATGACATCCATTGAAACCAAAAAGGCGTTTTGATTTTAGCTGTCTGACTTCAGAGAAGTTCCAGAAACACAAAGGCTGCTGTAAGCAAGCCATGTGTTGGTAGAGCTCTTCCTGTGAGATCCGTGTCCAGTATTTTGTTACCAGGAAATTTCTGACATACTCCTATTAGCCCTTATTTGGGAATAAGGAGGTGCCAGTGTGCTTTAAGAGGCAGCTATTATATGGCAATGTGATTTAATAGCCAAGATTTTACGTAATTGTTCTTTAACTGTTGTATAAGCATTATACAGCAGCCTAAAGAACTCATGCTTAAATACAGTCTTTTTCTGCAAAGCCTGGAGTGTTGAGCCACAGCGTTAGGGTCTCTCAAAGGATTTGAAAAAGTTGTGTATAGGTGCAGGGTCTTTCTGTACTGCAAGTTCCCCATGTCTGGTGTATAACGTGAATTTCTAGTAGTCTTGTCGTTTAACTAAAGTAAGAATCAAGCTGTCTTCAGATCTGATCTCACATTTGATTTTTTGGGGAGCATGCATTTCTCGGTGAGTATTAATAAATTCCAGGGTTGGAGATTTGAAATTATATGAAGATATGTGTGTGTTATTTCTGATTTAGAAGAATTTTTGTTTGTTCTGAAGGTTATCAGTGGTCACCTGGGCTGGGTGAGATGTATTGCGGTAGAACCAGGAAATCAGTGGTTTGTTACTGGCTCTGCTGACAGAACTATAAAGGTAAGAGGTTGGAAGAAGTCACTGATAAAGTTTGCTGGGGGTGTTTTTTTTGTTCTCTTATTTAAAAAAAAGTTCTCAGCCCTTGGAAAAGATTTCTTGGGTACTGCTTACAGAATAATGAACTGCAGAACACTTTTTTTTCTTACTTAGTCATAAAGGATTTGTGGAGTATTACTACTTCTTGAGATTTTCTTTATTACATGGTTGTAGCTAGAGAGCAAACCTTTGTGTTATTGTAAATTTTAACTTAAAATGCAGCAGGATCAATTACATCTGGGCTGTTTACCCAGACTGTCAACATGTAGCTTTTACCTATTCACCTCGAAATACCTATTTTGATGCAGATTTGGGACCTTGCTAGTGGCAAATTGAAATTGTCTTTGACGGGACACATCAGTACTGTACGAGGGGTGATAGTCAGTGCAAGAAGTCCATACCTCTTTTCTTGTGGAGAAGACAAACAAGTGAAATGCTGGGATCTTGAATACAATAAGGTAAGCTGTAATTTCTTTAATTGGAATCAATTGGTGGTGGCAAATTAAAGCGAAGCATTTAGAATATTCTTTCAAAAATCCAGTTAGTGTGTGTGTTTTTTATTCATCTAGGTTATCAGACATTACCATGGTCATCTAAGTGCTGTCTATGGTTTAGACTTGCATCCAACGATAGATGTGCTGGTGACATGTAGCAGAGATTCAACAGCACGAGTAAGTAAAGCATTGTTACCTTTCAACATCTCGATATGTCGGTGTGTTTCAACGTCTTCAATTTGTAAAAGTAAATACTTACCAAAAGTTAACATGAGTCATGATTAAAATACTAAGATGATGTATTTTAACTTTTGTCTTCTGTCTTCTGTTGTTCATTAAAACTGAAGCCCGAATACACAAAAATGCAGTGTCACTTCAGGAGAATGTTTTATTTCTAAATTTAACAGGTGGACTACATAGTATATATAGGATCACTTTTTTGTATTTGGAAGATGGTATCGTTTTATGGTGACTTTGTTATCTGTATGTCTAGAAATTCAGTGGCAGGCTCCCTGCTCCCCTTGAAATTTGTCAGCTGAGGCAGTTACGTGATTAATTGTTGGGTGAGAAAAACAACCTCAATACTATTATTTAATCTGTAGAACTATGGCAAGGAATTAATGTAATCAGTAACAGTGCCTAAAATACATTGAATATGCATCTGTTATCGACCTCTGTGACTTACTGTGAATTCACAGATTTGGGATGTGAGGACAAAAGCCAGTGTGCACACGCTATCAGGACACACAAATGCGGTAGCGACAGTGAAATGCCAAGCTGCAGAACCACAAATTATTACAGGTATAGTGGGCATGGTTTCACACGGAACAAGGCTGTAAAATGCAATCATGAATATATTTTTGTTATTGTGTGAGGTGCATAATGCTATCTTTGTTAATTTATTCAACTTCTCTTACTAGTTTTCTATTGAAAATGGGCCGTGCAATGGTTATTTCATACTATTAATGGTATTTTTAAGCAAATACAGCTATGTATTATTTGAATGTTTTTCTGCACTTTGTTTTTGGTGCTTGCGTTTTTTGTTGTAGTATGTATGGAGATTTGCATTTTCTGTGATATTTCACAGTTCTTTCCAATTCAGTTAAGAAGTGTCCAGTACCTTGGTTAACTATAAAGTTCATCTTCTTTCCCATTATGTCAAAATCCAGCTTTGTTGTGTAACTACTTAGGTCTTCTTGAATTTCAAACTGCATAAAAGACTATAACAACCTAGCATCTTTCTTGTCTGAGATGGTATTAGTATCATATTTTTGTAACAAACATTAACAATATCTTTGTCTATTTCACACACAAAGTTTTGGCTGCCTTAGCAAAACAATAATGATGATAGAATCAATGTGATCATTTCTACTATTTTTTATTTTCTTTTTGTTGCAGGCAGTCATGATACTACCATACGGCTCTGGGATTTAGTGGCAGGAAAAACTCGTGTTACTTTAACAAATCACAAGAAATCTGTAAGAGCAGTAGTGCTACATCCAAGACAGTAAGTTTTCCTCATTCTTTTACACTCTTACAGTTCATGACATTGGGTGGTGACAGAAAGACAATGTGAGTGATGATTTAGAATGGTAGAGCATAATAATGTGAAAAACTAATGAGCTTAGAATGCTGTAAAAATGTACACGCAAGTTCTCAAATACCTTTGCTACACTGATTGTACTCCCCAGATATTGGTACTGGTATACATTAGCAATCCTGAGAATGTCTTATATCCCGCAGAATTTCTTGGGTATGTGCCTTTGATGCAGTCCTTGAGAAACCAGTGACACTGGGCTTGTAAGGCTAGTAACTAATATGTAACTGAATGATTGTTAGCAGAAAGTAAAGTAGTTTTGTAAAATGGCACATGTGTGAGTAATGCTAAAGGAGACAGTGATTCATGCAAAAGGACGTTTTTGAATATGTGGTTCACTGCACAAGACATTTCAATCTAACTGACCTTAAAAAGAAACTTCTTGTAAGTATTTAATCTTTGAGACAGGTGTTGTTGGAAGTACTCTGAATTTAAATACTGTATTTTGATGCATCAAGAGTTGACTGTTCAGGTAAATCCCCATAAAAACAATGGAGAAAAGGAATTCACGTAGAACTGCAGTACTTCTGCACCTTCACTATTTTAAAATTAAATTCTTTTCGTGCAGAAATTCAGAATCTTCAGTATGAATAAATTCTGATCCAATCTGTGCATCTGAAAAATTATAAAAATCTCGTGCTATGCTGGTTAGCTATAGAAGAGAAAAACCCTAGTTTTACTTACAGTCTGAAGAAAAGAAAAAAGAAAAAAAAAAACAACTCTGGTTTCAGTTTCAGCAATCATACCTGTTTGGAAAAAAAACTTGAAGTGTTTTTATCAAGCAGTAGCAACTGTCAGCTTAGTATTTTTTGTATATTCGTATTTTTTTTGTTAATATTCCAGTATTTTTTCCCAAAAGTCTATTTTGTTCTTGAAGAATCTACTAAATAGACAGCAAATTGCTTAGACATTCTGGCAACTGAAAATGCGCTACCCAAATAACCTTGTTAACTGCTTCCACATGTTAAAATGAGGGATTCATTATGTTAGGATCATTCAGTAAACAAATTATCTTTCATGGTTTGCTTTTTTGCAGTGTTTTATCCTTGGTTGTGTAGTTTTAGAGGACTAGCCAATACTATTTGTGTTTAGATTTACGAAGTTTAGGTAGTCTGTGGAATAGGATAGGTAATTCATGACTTCATAAAATTGCTTCATTTTATGCAATGTAAAAATGTCAGAAAAGCAGTTTTAGTATGAAGTAACTTTGCAACTAGCATTTAACAGTAGTTTCAATGAAGGACATTTGCTATCCCTATGGCTATTCTGAACTTTAATATACTGTGCTTATTTTCTTTCAGTTACACATTTGCATCTGGTTCTCCAGATAATATTAAGCAGTGGAAATTCCCAGATGGAAATTTCATTCAGAACCTCTCTGGTCACAACGCCATTATCAACACTCTGGCTGTAAATTCTGATGGTGTTCTGGTCTCAGGAGGTAAAATAAGAAGTACCTGTTCATATTTCCCCTCTCCACTCCCCCACGTGTACATGGCTGGCGGTCCTTAGATAAAGATGCGTGCTGAGCTCTCCTTTATCTGGGCCTATAGGCCTGCTACAGCATGCAACTTCATTTCACAGTGAGTAGGGCCACTTTTGTTTTCTTGATGTTACTGAGCTGCATGCAGAGGGATGTGTTTGAAAGGGCTTTTAATGTGCTGCAGGGGAGAGGTTTCCTCTTCTCCGCTGGCTGCTGTCGCAAGGCTCCAGAGTCCATCCTCTGTGATCTCCTGATCATTCGCATCCCCTCGGGAGTGGTGTGGACATTGGAAGCTGCCTGGGAGACTTCTGGCTCTGTGTTGGCTGCTCTCTGTTAGTAACACGTTGATGCAGTGAGAATGGACGGAGGGTATAGAAACATCTCATTAAAGCTTGCTGTACCATTTAAATGCAAACTCTTTCCTGTTATTCATGCAGCACAGATGCATTGGTTCTGTTGTCTCAAAAGTTTCTTGCACGCGTTTTCTGGTGGTATCTTTGTATCATTTAAAAGATTGATAGCTAATCTCCAAATCTTATTTGGCTCTATGAATCAAACCCACATTTTCTCAGCAATATTATATGTTCACATGTTTGGAAATTAAGAAACTAGCCACTTGGCTCCAGTGCCTACATATATTCTGGGAGGATTTTGTGTCTATTATGACACATAGTTTTAATTATTTTACTTTAAAACTTCATGAATTTAGTATGTGATACCTTAGAGTATTGTTAGTCGTCTGTGAGCCCCCAAAGGCTTGGGACTACTAGTTTGTGTTCTGTGTTGTGGCAGTAGCAGGAGAATCCTGAATTTTTGCTGTATCTGATTGTGAATAATTTTGTGTGAGAACAGTTATTATCTCATATTGCAGGTTGCATTTCTTTATATATTAGTTACCCAAGGAGTGTAATAAAAATATTTTGGTGGGAGTATGTGTTACTAAAACCATAATCTGTGATGTTTCCAAGAGTTTTATCTCTGTACAAGACAAAGTATACATGCAGATCTTTTTTAGTGACAAGCTTTTTTGAAGGTAGCTTCTAGAAACCCCAGCTGAATTCAGATCTTTTTGTTAAGGCATGGTGTCTACATAGTAGGGAGACTATAAGTGTAGTTTTCAGTGTATATGCTGTTACAAACAGGAAATGAGTAAATAGTGTGGAAAAAGGAAGCACTAATTTTCCAGCTTGAGAGCTGAGCTCTAGAGAAAGAGTCCAAGATTGCATGAGGAACTAGAGTTAAAGCAGGAGGTTAAACCCAACTCTGAGGTTGTAGACCAGTTGCTTCATCATGAGATTGTCCTGGGAGAGCTCCAGCAGTCAGAGGAAAGTGAATTCAGAGGTTAGACTGTATATAGACATAACTTGCAAAGCCTGACTTTTCACCTCTTGGTTTTGCTTGTCTAATCTTTTCTGTGGCTGTAAACAAGGATGGGGTTCAGTTCACAGTATCACAGGTAAGAAAACAGGTCGAGATGGGTTCCATGAGTTTGCAAAAGTAGATACTTACGAAAAACATTTCTGTATTGGTAACCAGTCTATAATAATAATAAAAAAAAAATAACAGTTAAGTTGCACGTGGAAATACTGAAATGAGTTTAGTCTCATTTGGTCCCATGTGTTCTTGGTCACTTTTGACATAGTATGTCATGTAGGCTAGGGATGTGGGCTAAAATGGAAATGTGCTAAGCAGGAGTTGGAAGATAGCTAATGATATTGTCAGTTTCTCGGTTATGTTTTCAAGTATGTGTAAGGGGGGTCCTTGATTTTTAAAACTTGGATAAAGAACTGGCTCATTCATAGTGAGAACAAGAACTTCACAAAATACTGGACTGGGCTTATATTTCATTCTGTATGATTTTTGAAGACTCTTCTAGAATATCTTCGTAGGACTTTTTTGTGTTAGTAACAGTTGAGGCTTTAGAAAAACTTGTTTCTCCTCCACATAGAAACCCCTTTTGTTTTAGTAATATTGCTTGTGAGTTTTTAAAAATTTGAATATTGATTTCCCCCTTATACATCCTCATGCTGCCTACAACAACTTCAAAGAAGTTGATGGTGAATTAAAATAAGTTGAGGTTACCTTAGAATGTTTTGCTGTAGAAGCATCCTTCTCAAAACATCTGGATTTCTTGTCTAGCTGGCAGCTGTGGAGAAATTTTTGATAGATCTGTTTTGACTAGGTAATGTTTGGGAGAGGGCTGTTCTTTGTAACTGAAAAATTGCTTTGAGAGCATCCTTCTGAATAGGGAGTTCAGATTGCTGTGAATACCATGTAGCTGATGCCACTAGCAGTAATACTGGCAGTGGTTTAAACTGTGTTTGAAATAGAACCTCTGCAAGCAGTAAGCTGATGTCCCATTACGGCTTCCTTAATGTCTGTCATCTGACGGGGTGATACCTCTTTGTTCAGTTTTAGTGGAGGTACTGAACAGGGAGCTTGATATCCAGAATGCCAGTCATTACTGTGCTTCCAAAGCAACTTGCTGCAGTTGCCTTGTGATGTAGTACGTCATCACTCTGGGCTATCTGATGCAAAACTGGATGAAATTCTGAAGAAGCTTCCATCAGCCTTCTTAAATAAGATTGGCCTTTCTTAACTAAGAAGGAAGCCAGTAGAAAATGGGAAACCTATTAGAGTGTGCTGAGCTATTCTACATGAATATTATAGCCGATGTATTCCTGATGTATTGATTAGTTGTTCATGATACCGTTTTTAGAAAACCAGTAGAAATTAACTGGTTAAAATACTAAGTGTGTTTGTCTGTTTGTTTTAGCTGATAATGGTACTATGCATCTTTGGGACTGGAGAACTGGATACAATTTCCAGAGAGTACATGCAGCTGTACAGCCAGGCTCTTTGGACAGTGAATCAGGAATATTTGCTTGTGTGTTTGACCAGTCAGAAAGCAGGCTGCTAACTGCAGAAGCTGATAAAACCATAAAAGTATACAAAGAAGATGAGACTGCGGTATGTTGAAGTGTCTTTTTAATGTATTTTCATGGAACCAACAGATTTCAAACAAATGTTACACATATCAGTAAGGGATGTGCGCAGACTTGTGTAATCCATTTTACTGATGTTTAAAAGCAATGTGTATGCAATAATGGTAAGAGGACAGCAGGTAGTTTCTGCATTCCTAATATCTTATGATATGCTATAGCACAAAGAAGTCTCAGGTCCATCAACTCTTCTGCAAAAGTCTGTTGTGATACCAGTTTGGAGAAATCTTAATACGATAATGTACATTGTGTTTTGAAGCCAGTAGGGGATTGTGTGTGGTTGTACTCATTAAAACATGGGAATTACCAAAAGGATTAAATTTTAAAGATCTATTGTACTTCTGTATATGATCTAGATTAGTCATTTGGCATGACAGTTTTTAGAATTCAGAATAAATAGCTTATTTTCAAACTGTTACTCTCAAATCTGAATCCATTTACTAATGGAGAAGACAATAGATAATTGTATAGTTTATTGGAGTATGTCTTCAATATGAAGAATGTAAGCATTTTTATTAAACCTTGGGATCTTTGCATTGAATTAGACTTGGAGCAACTCTTAGATGTAAAGGAATAAGGAATGTTTTATCAATTTTACAACTGGGCAAGCTGTAGACTCCGTGGCATCTGCCGGTGCTGATGTAGGTATCACTGGGAGGAGCGTCTCTGGAATTCCCATTCCTGTGCTTTGATCACTACAATGTTGTTTCTGAAATGCCATTGGCAGCTTGATTTTTGTCCTTGTAGGGGGGGCCAGGGGGGAATGAACAGAACAAGTCTTGTCATGTACTTCAGACAGTGGGATGATACAAAATTTCATTTGAGTAAATGAACTGCATAGTAATTAGGTAATTATAATTATAATGTTATGTATGAAATAGAATATATATACTCTGTGAGTAATATTTTAAAGTAAAAGCTAATTACAGGTGAATTTGAAGTTAAAAATAATCCTTATGAGATTTTTCTTTTTTTCCCTGTAGACTGAGGAAACTCACCCTGTCAGCTGGAAACCAGAAATTATCAAGAGAAAGCGGTTTTAGTGTGGCAACATGCACGCTGTAATTTTCTTTTGGCTTTCCTGAGAGCATTCAGTCACATTTTGTTCTGCCTAGAACAGCAGAGCAGGAAGTCAGCTAAGTCATTGCTATTTCAACATGTTTTATAATAAATTTGATTTCTCTTTGCTTTTGTCTTTTTTTGGTGTGATCCCAGCAAGCCAGCTGCAGCTGTTAACTTTTTCTTTGTGGAGCATGTATAGTTCATGAAAAGGATAGATGTGCAGGTGGTTGCTTTTTTATATGAATCTATTGAGTGTAAGTCTAAAAATATTTTGATGAGACGGGTTTTCTGAAAGACTCTTGCTTGACTCCAAAAGTTAATTGCAAATTTATGCGTAGAAGCCATCTACTAGAAGCTTCTTGAGTGACACTTTTAGATTTTAGACCAGTATTGTTTACTGTACATATGCTAAATACATACTGCAATGGAACAGTATATATACTAAATTAAAGAGTAATAGAATAATCAAGGAAGAAGCAGGACAATATCACCGTAATAATGTAGTTTGCTTTTTAAACACAGCCACTGAGCATTGCAAGTGCTGTGTTATTGAATGAAAAAAATCTTTGAAGTGTGTTTCCCTAGGAAAGCTTTCATGTGCAACTACTCATCTTCGTTCATTTCATTTCAGAGTGGACCTTCCATAGCAAGGACCACTGCAAATCATATTGTTCACAGTCATTAAAGGGTTAGGACCAGTTGACATTCATTTGTAAATCACCTGTTTGTGTTTTCCAGTTGTCCAAAGCATATATGACATTAGAGTACAGCGAACTTCTAAAACTGAGCTCTAAGAGGAAAACCTCCAAAGGCATTCCAGCCTTAATCTTAAATGTTGCTGTCTCCCTGTGATCTTTCAGAGGAATTTAAAATAAATTTAAAAAAATATTACTGAAAAATAATTTGTACTCCTGAAGGGAGAAATCTTTCATTGTGTTTGCAGTCGCATAACAAGCAGTAAACATAGAAGCCTCCTTGCTACAGCTTATGTCTGGTGTCTGTGCTGCTCTAAAGCACTTTCTCTTCGCTGGGGGAGGAAAGGCATTCAGTTGTTGGCAAGTTTGCTAGCGGTGTTAACAGCTGCAGTGGCAAGTGTAATGCTGGGTTGATGCTGAGAACTGTTCTGTGGCTGCAGCATTGATAGGAAGCAGTTCACAAGAATTATTTCTATTTCCTGCCAGTCTGGTTTCTTTCAAATCCAGAATTTAAGTTAGAGAAATGACAGTTACTTGCAATGTAACTTACAAAAAAGTTAGTAAAACTAAGTGTTGTTTATATTACGAGAATTTTTTTGTTTTGTCTTTTATGATGTATGGGAGGCCTTGTATTTGTAATTTCAGTGTTTGACAATGTCATTTTAAGGCAGCCTGTGTTGCATAAATAACTGAGTTCTGGTTGACGGCTATTGTCTGAAGCATCCTCACAAAAAAGGGAGAAGACTATTTGGTATTTACAAGTTGGATTAAACATTTTTTATTTGGATGATAATTTGAATTTTTCTTAATCTTTAATTCAGTTGTTTTCATTTTAACTAATGTAACAGGGAAAAATTCAGGTTGTGGCTTACACGTGTTTTATACTGCTGCTAATGCTTCATTCCAGAAATTGACGAAGCATCGGTGTTACAGGGAAATTTCTTGCTCACAGTGAAATCCTCCGTAGGAAACCAGAGTGGAGAGGAGTAACTTATTTGAAAAAGAGGGGTGGGTGTTTTGTTGTGATTTGTTTTCTTGGGTATATTTATAGGCATGTCTATTTCTTTTGATAATTTGGAATCAGGAAGGGGAAATTAGAGGGTTTGGCTCACGGTTCTAGCACATTCTCTGTACTGGCACTTTCCTTTAGAAAAGGCATGTATTCCACTGTTTATTGCTTTAAAGAGAGAATAGAAAGTCTCCTGCAGAACCTGTGTTTCTTCCGTGGACTTCTTCAAGAATCTCCTAGCATGGGCCAGTAGTTGCCAGGGCATTCTTTTTGTGCCCTGGGTAAAGACTGGGTTTGCAAATTAAAGGTTACACACTATTATTAGGAATAATATGTCTCCTTTTTGGCTCTAGAATATGCTGTCCCAGTTTTGATTTTTTTTTTCCTTTTTTTTTAATTGCATACTTAACATTTCCTTCCTAGCAGTTTGTTCTTCCACTTGACAGTAATGTGAATATTATCACATACTTCTGTAAGTATTATTTATGACACACCAATATTATCAGATTTCATTTAAGTGCTTCTCTAGTGCAAAGTAAGCCTAGGTAGTGAATTGTGATACACATATATCTGTGTAGGACATAGTGACATTAGATCTGTCTGCATAAGTCATAAGATGAAACAAAAGACGAGGATCTGGTCCTTTGGGTGTCTTTTCCATGCTTCTGGAAAGTGTCACTGCTGTGTCAAAGTAATGTTGAACTGGAGTCTAATCTCAGAAAATAATTATTGTTGCTTATTTCATAAAATTTGATGTTGTCTCCTGTATGTGTTCAAATCATACACATTTTTACCACAAACCTTGGGTTTTGTTTTATACTGTACATAATTAGAGAAGTATGAAGATGTTTTTTGATTGTAACATAATTCAAAGAAGTATAACTGGTAGAAGTGATAATTTTTAAGATCACTCTTTGCTGTATACTTAAGCATACAATGTAAGCTATGCAGCTAGAATGCTGTCACTTGCTGGCAGTGTGGAAGCTGTGCCGAACAGTATGTCTTTGGCAACTTAAAGGCTTACAGGAGTAAATCTTTAATAGCTAGTTTCTTTTTAGTTCTGTTAGATAAGAATTAAAGTGCTATGCCTGATTTAAGTGACAGCAATTTAGCCATCAATAAAACCTTCAATACAATACGATTTCATGTCTTTTTTTCCATTTCGGGTTTTGTAGTAAGAACCACAAAAAACAACCAAATATGTATTGAAAGCCAAAGTAAGTTAGGATTAAAATTGATTACTGTTTCCCATAGTACAGTAACAAATATTTTTGCAGATCAGCTGTAAATGAGAGAGAAAGTACTGACGGCTATTTTATGACGAGCTTCCTATCTGGGTGAAGGGATTAGCAAGACAAATGCAGAATTGTTTGTGAATTTTCTCTTAGCGTGTTTAAAAAAAAAAAAATTTTTTTTTTATATCTCTCTGGACTTACGTATGAGGTCTAGGACAGGTTCTGGATGGGAGTGGTGTGGGTGGAAAAAAAGCTTAGAGTTAAACTAATTTTGGTATTGCTTACTGGAAGTAAATTAAGGGGATTTTTCTGTCCATGGCACATAACTGAAAATTTGGTCACAATGAAATCAGTGGGAGTTTTATCATTGATTTTTTGAAGTCAAGATTTCACTCAGTGGGGTGGTTTTGTTTGTTTTTTTTTCCTCAAGTGAGTTAGAAAAACTATCAGTCTGGCACGTCATGCATGTAAGTATCCACACAAGGTGCTTTTTTTTTTTTTTATGCACAAAGTGCATAATTCTTTTCCGGATGAAGCTTTAAATTTTTGTTAGTATGGCTAAGAAAATGGTAAGGATTTGGAAATTAATGAGTGCCAGGAAGTCTGATCAGCTGAAAAAGATCAAGCTGCAGTTTAGTTTAACACTAGATTAGCAGAACTTGAAATGAGCATAAACAGGACTTTCTGTGGAAGCTGTTCCATAAGCAGAACATGGCAGTTGGTGAATCACTTCTTTCCTTTGACAGCAAACAAGTCTTCAGCTGAAATGAGTTTGAAGGCTGCCTGAAGAGAGAGAAGCTTTTTTATTTGGTTTTCGTCTCTGGTTGGAACACTTGGCAGGCAGGGAGGTACAGGTTTCACTGGTGGCCACTTAGGTAGAGCGTGTCGCTTTGGGACACTCCAGCTGATGCTCTTTTAATGGCAGCAGCTAAGAATCCATTTTCTGGGCTTTACATCTTGAAGCCTTGTGAATTTAGTTCTGTGCTTAGTAGGTCAAAAGTTGACTGAAAACTGGCAAAAAAAGTTGGATGAAAAATGAATGGCCATCCCTGTCTAAAGATGATCCCCCCACGAATTTTGATGCACAGAGGGGAATCTGCGTTTGTCATTCTGATTTTCAGTAAGTTTCTGTAAGTAAGCTCTGACTGCAGGGCTAGCAAAATGTTATTGCTTCTGTGAACACTTTTTCATGTGCATTTTTCCTATGCTTCCTTATCTTAAAAAAAAAAAAAGTTTGGAGTCATTTGGTATTGTAATTTCATCTAGGTTGTGTCAGAAACTTGAAAAATATCAGCATAAGCATTCTCAAATTCTAAGGTTGAAAATGACTTAAGAGGTTTTCCAGCAAAATGACCAAATCTAACCCAGAGAATTTTCTCTTAAATTAGTATGTGTTCTACCAATTGCTGTAAAGCAGCAGTCAGATATTTTTTAAGATGTCTGAAAAACTCGGGGAGGGGGGGGGTTGCTTTAGATAAGAACTGTGGAGTTTCTAGATGTGGACTTGGTTTTTTTCCAAATGTTTTACTGAAAATCTTCATAAAGATTTTGACTTGGTGGATTTGCAGGATCAACCCTTAGATGTTACTGTTCTCCCATTGCTGCTTATATCGAAACTGTGTAGTGTTCAGTTGTGAACTTTGAAATCAGTAAAGTGTGAACTTTCTTCAGGTGCACATTATCAGCAGGCTTTAGTTAACTTTCCTTTAGGGTTTTTGTTTTGAATATAACCAGTCCATAAGCCCCAAGTGTGTATCTAAAGCATGAATTAATTGGGGCACTTGCCTGCAAATTAGACCTTAACAGTACAAACAATAATTGAGCTAAATGCTTGTCTCCAGGTAAGGAAGACGGAAATCACTGACAAGAAAACTACAGCTGAAAGTAAGAAATCTTAAATTTGCACAGACTTGGGAAAACTGTATTGTGCTGTTTTGGTTTTTTTTTTTTTTCTTTCCTCAAAACACCCCACACCTTACACTAGGGTTTGGGAAGTGCAGATAACGCGTGTGGAATGCTTGTTTCTGCTAACATGTTTTTTAACCTCTCTGCTTTGTTTTTAGGGAGAGCACGTGCCCTTTGAAGACACCTCACCTCTACTTTTTCTGCTGCAGTAACAACTCCTGGGCTTTTGGATGCTGCAAATGTATTTCCCCCCCTTCCTCCCGCTGATGCATTGCTCGGAGGAGGACTGAAGGGTTAAGCCCTCCAGAGCAAGGGAGAGTCAATGCAGTGTCAGTATGAATTATGAATACCAAGGGCTACACCTGGCGAAGAGAAAGACTTCCCGGAGACCAGATAAGAGCGAGCTGTAATTAACTGAAATCTCTCAGGGAGGTGAAAAGAACAGTAGAAAAACAAAGACTGGGAGAGACCAGAGCTGTGACATCTGAAAGGAAATATTTGAAAGTACGCTGCGTTTACCTGGCAGGCTGGAGGAGAGGGGATGTTTTGGGATTAGATGAATGCTGCATGAGTATGAAGGGGGGAATGGGAGAGACTTGGTGCGCTAATGTGGGTGCAGTCAATGAGGAAAATGAAAACGTGGGCATCCTGATGCAAATTCTTTTGACAACAACCTATAAATGCATTTCTGAGAAGTGCTGGTGTTGTATCTGCATGTTCCGGCACCCGCATGCTCTGAAGAGTAACTTGAGATAGTTTAGAAAGTTCTGTGGCACGTGAAGATCTGCAGAGCAATGGAGAGCGAGGAGTCTGGAGGGGTTTGCTGCTGCAGTGGGATTTTTACAGAGGAAGCACTCGCAAGTACAATTCTAAACAAGGCTTAAGAGTAAAGCGTGAGGAGTGAAGCCGAAGTTTGCGTTGCAAATAGCTTGAAACGATAGTGAGACTGATTTTACAATGGATTGAATGTAAGGATTACCTTACAACACCAAGTTTGCCTCTTGCTGACAGGCAAATGGTGAGCTGTAGAATGGGACAGGAGTTCATAGCTGCGGAGTATCATGCTGACAGGACATGTTGCTGTTGGGAGACTGTCACGTGATAAGTAAGAACATAGCTTGTACAATCAGAAAAATTTTTGTGCCTCATCCAACAGCATTTTTTTTTCACTAGGAAAAGACACCACAAACCTTAACAGGACTTTACTATTTCCAAGTAAATCCCCTTACAAGAAAACTTCCTGCATTGACAACTAGGGATCTGCTCTCAATAAAGCAGCAATATAGAGTATGAATAGAAGAGTTCCATACAAAAATTTGAACATGGCTTCAGCTGCCAGATGAGTCAAATTTCATGTCCTGTAAGTATATTAATTCTTTCCTGCTCATTCAATTTCTTTTCTTCCCATGCAACATGGTAATGAACATGCTTCTTTCAAAGAAAGCTTGGCAATGCAAGTCTACCAGAATCGATCAATTCTGTTAATGACTTTGTTCTATTTTGGAACTGAAAATCCCAATGAATGAGTTTTATTATTCCATGTTGCTCTAAATCAGTGTTTAACAGGAAATTCAAAAGTAACTAGCAAGTCAAACTCGCCGTGGTAGCTAAATGAAATTACAGATAAAAATGCTTGCTGCTAATTAAAACAAATATAGTGAAATGTAGTGTATTTCTCTTCCTGAGCAAGCCCATTTTAATTGCTAAGTGAGGTTGTAAATGTCCTTAATTACCTAGGTGGAAAGAAAATTACTCCTGGTGTTAACCAGTTTCTTAGTGGGGTTGGTACATGCGGTTCCCAGGTCAGTGATGCAGTTTTTCTCCAGCCATTAAAATAGGATGACTGTGCTTAAAATGGCACAGTGTGTTTCAGACTCTCACACCCTGAAGAAAATGTCCACACGCTTTCCAGTAACATAGCCCTGTGGTCTGTGGCAGGGCATGTGTTAAAGTAGTGTTCTCTCACACAGGTTGAAATTTCTTCTTAATTTTTTTAGGCAACTGTAGCCTTTAATGGGGAAAACACTGCTAAGAATTTGGAAGTTATCTCCAGCCTGATTAATTACGACCTGGTGACTCCTTTCTTTTCTTCCTTTCCCCAGATTTGTCCTGGCCTTCTTCCATCCCCATGGACCCTGTGAGATCCTCAGCTGTTCTGGAGAGCTTCATGTGGTCCCGGTGCAGTGTACAGTGCTACGGGTTGCTCTTCAGGTCCCCCCCAGCTCTGCCTCACTGCATCAAACACCATGGCTGAACATGTCATGCGGTGGGAGCATTTTGTGGTGGGAAGGTGTTCTTGGAGATGGGAAAATACTGACTGGATAAAATCTTATTTTCTCTCCTGATAGCCAGCCAGATGTTGACAGATGACTGTTTTTCCTCCATCCTCCCAGTTCCTCTCACCCCACTTGATTTTTCTTGAGTGATCCTTCTAGTGATACAGTAAACTGTGTATAAAATGCTCTGGTGGTTGCTAGCAATGCCCCACACTGGTTTTAATAACAAAATCTGACAACAGTTTTCACATTCTTGGCAGAATAAAGACAAGTGGTAATAAGTCTGAAGTGAGAGACTCACCAAGGAAACCTAAACCAAAGTCAGAAAGATGTTGGAGTAGGTCATGTCTTGTGGGCATTTTCTCTTTAACCTTCTGTTCTGCTCCGCATCATGCTCTGTAACAGTTAGCCTCGACTGACTCTAGGATAAGTTGAGACCGTCCTGGCAAATGCTTTGTATTGGTGAAGCTGAGCAGGGGAAGATGTGGAGGAATGCCAAAATCTATCTGCTAGTGAAAGGCTGTCCTCCTTGTGATGGGAAGATGTTTTGATTCTCTCTGAGTGTTTCACATAGTGCTTTTTACTATTCTTAATCTCTTAAATCCCATAAATTGTTGCCATGAATAATGTAGTAAAGAGATCTAGTATTTCAGGTAATACAGGTCTTAAAATTGTGGACAGAAGTTCTAAACTGTCTCAAAATTGTGTCATTGGGAATATCCCAGAACACATAAGGCTTGCAATAACATGGTGTCTCTTACTACTAAAAAATCGCTGACAAAAAGCCACTATCCGTAATGGTCACAATGGAGGAAACGGGAGAACTTTCTGCTCCTCAGAATATTGCGTCTCCACCCATGTCTTTAAAAAAAAAAAAAAGCCTGAATGTTGTTCTGTTCAAAGAGAAAACAGAAAGGGTGGGGAGGTGGGCGGGTGTGTGGAAAGAGAATGGCCAGAGCATGAATGTCCACGTGCTGTTCTGTAAGCGTATGCCTTGCACCGTGTTTGTACTGAGGCAGTTCATTTGAAACAGCTGCGATGATGACTGGTATCTACGGAGAGAGGCACGAGGCACGTTGGATGTGAAAAACAAAACTGGTGATTATCTGTGGGAGACACCTTAGAGTTCACCACCAGGAGCCAGTGCATTTTAAGTAACACAGCTGTTGTCATTCATACCTCAGGGCAATTCTGCGTTTTCACACTGTACTCGCTTTAAGATGTGTCAGCACATTTTTTAACATGGTGCATTTCTCTGGTGCAGACAGGGCCGAAGTCATATGCACTGGAATTTAGAAATCTTGCCGTATGGACAACATGCTTTGCCAAGATCGGGAAAGCTCATACTCTTTCATCTCTCTCCCATGGTTTTTGTTGAAAGGTTTTCCTGCACGTTCTCACACACGGTGCATGTAAAGCCACTCTATCCTTCAGTAGAAGGGGAACAAAATTAGTATTAAGCAAGGGCGGGTGAAAGTAATGTTCCCCAAGACTTTCCCTGGAAAGATTAAGAAGTATTAGCTTCACTTTTTGTTGGTAAGCAGATACAAAGTAGATGTACTCGGATAAGCCCCTTGCAAAAATGCACTTAATGTTTCAGCTTTTGAAGTTCATTTCAGTACTTTCAGATTTCCTTGGGTTGCTGCAGTTTCCCCCTGTGCTGAGGCTGAGTAGACACTGGTGCAGCGGAGTGGAATTCTGCTTTCCTCCCTGCTGGGCACACCATGTCAGCCTGCCCCTACCAGGGGGGTGGGAGGGTGGTGGGCACCAGACCAGCCACCAGAATCTCCTCCCAACCCAGAGCTCTGCCCCTTCCTCCAGTTGTGCCCAACGCCTGCTCATCTCCTGTTTGTTCGTGAGCAGAATGAAAGGAGAATCTGTTGTTTCCATTCTGTGCACCAGAGACCGTCGGGAAGGTGAGCGTATTTCAGGGAAAGGAGGAATGGTTTTCTTTTTTTGCCTTTAGTGCTTAGAGCGAGAAAGGGATCACCTGCTGGAAATGCTGGAGCTGTGTTTGTAGGGTCATATCTTCTAGAATTCGTTGCAGAGTTTCTAGAAATGTGAACTTTAAAAGTGCTTTGCTGACAACTTTGTTGTTTCTCCTGCCTGAAAGTCTCACAGCAATAAAAATGATGTTTGTGATCTATCATTTGCAACAACGAGCATTGAGTGTGGGGTTGGCATTTTCATATGCTTTCCTCCAAAGAGTTCGATGTAGTTTTTTTGCCTTTGAAATGGGACTGGGCAGCACTGCTGATTCACTCCATTTGGTTTATTCATTTTGTCTGGTGAGATCAACGCAGTTCAGGGAGAAGAAACTCAACAGCTGAATATAAAACACAGCTGGCTGTGCTCACCGCCTCCCTACAGCAATCACTGTCCCTAGCAAGCATACAGCCCGAGCTATAACTGAGCACAGCACCACTGGATCCTGCTCCTGTGGCCATGACTGTAGGACGGTCTGCCTACAGTCGTCTCCAAAGCTTGTTCCTCACACGTTGCATTGTCTCTGGTGGTTGCTAGGATGGCTTTGCGTCCAGGCTGCTGGTCCAAGATGCTAATGTTGAAATTTTTTTGCTGTTCAAAATTTTTTTTTGCCATAGGGCTGGGGGTGGTCTAATACTATCAGTTCTGGCGGCCGTGATCCAGTTTGGAGGTTTCCTTACAGGTACAGAGGTAGATCCCGCTTGTGTTGCTCCATATGTGTCCCACCTCTTGTCTCCCTTTCCTAGGGACAAGCGGCAGCGACACCAGCTTTGGCAGTGCAGTGTCCACTCTTTGGAAACGCGGCCAGCTGTTCGGGCTGTTTGCTGCCTGATCATCTGTTCTCTCTCCACTCTGGGAAAAGGGTAGCAGGCCAAACGAAACGTGTGCCAGATCCAGCCAGGCCACCGCTTTGGCCTGCCCCGCCAAACTTGGCTGGGGAGCAGAGCTCCACCAGGCACCTTGGAGTGACATTCTCTGACCACTAAATTCCCAGAGTGCTGCTGATGTGCACCATGCCAGGCTTGCACTGCTTCTTCTGGAGCAGCATCTCTTCTGGACTCCAGAACTGAAATCCTGGAGCCTTCGAGTTCTCACGAGGTCAGTTCTGCCTCCAGTGAGACCCCAAGACACGACTGGCCACAGCTGATGTCTGTAACAGCACAGCTTCCACTCAAAAAGCACAGCCCAGTTTCCTTTTTCATTAAAAATGTGAGATCTTCATGCCAAACCTAGCGTGCTCAACAACTTAACCAACTACTTTGCATGATGGACACTGAGTGAGAAAAACAAAGCATATGCACATTCCTGAGGAAATAAGTTTTGGGGAGCTAAGTTTGTGGCTCCTATTTCACATTTTTTTTTTTCTCATTTTAAATGAAGCATCAGGACAGTAATGCTGTGAGTTGCAGTGTGTGTGTGGCAATCCTTGCTGCTGCATCCCACAATGGGAGGACGAGAGGAAGTGTTGCTTGTGTATGCTCTGGTCTGAAGTCTTCTTTGTCTTGCCAAAATCTCTTCATTGGCATTTTCTCCGTATCTGGCTCACTGGAGCCATGCATTTGTTTTCCATTAGTTGCCTCAGTTAATATGATGAATTTCTTTCCTATTATTCTTAAATATTGCATTTTAAATGAAAAAATAACACACTCCTTCAGTGGTCTGATAAATTGTTAGAAGATGACTTGCTCTCTTTGCCTCTTGCTCTTCTTTTCACTCATTTTCCTTCTGTTTTGCTTTGTTTCACTCCTTTTCTTTGAGCCAGTCTTGTTCTCCCGCACACCAGCTTTAAGATGTTTTCACGTACGCTGTGCTATGCACAAGTTGTGAGAGTGAGGTTTGCTGGTTTCTCCTGCTGTAAGCCCAAGTCGTCCGCACACTCTCTGAGGGAGAGCCCAGCTGACCTGTGTGCTGGGAACAGGACACTGGAGGTGCCAGGGACAAGGGGATGAGAGGTAAGAAGAGCAAGGAGTGGTTAAGAAGCTGCATTGTCGTCTTTCTAATATCTGTCTCTGCTGGTTGCCTGACTCACTCCTCATCTGTTTCTCCATTTTCCGCATCTGTTCTGGGGTCTTACTCCTTTAGCAGAAGGAAGTAAAAAAATAAACAAAAAAATCAAGAGTGCACAAGAGAAGGAGCATTGAGAAATACACTGAAGTGAGATTTTTCATGTGCTCTTTGTGTCCTATAAACCCACCACAGAAGTAGGACCATATGATCAAGCCTTCCAAATTTCATACTATAAAGCTTCCTTTGTCAAGCCCTTCATTTTTTCTCTTTTCCCCTTTGCAAAGATTTAAGCTGACAGATAAGTCTTGCCTCATAGCCCAAAGGTCAATAAATCCACCCAACACACACCTGCGGGGAAATTAAAAAGTTACATTGTCCTCATGGCTGCATTTTCTAAAATGCCTTTTCTCTGCCAGTACTTTTGGTCATAAACCCTTTGCAGAAAAATCTGCAGTCATATTTGTGCCTTGAAGCTGTACTGGTAGTAACAGGGGAGTTGATTTCTACCATACTGAGCAGTTTCATTTTTCAAAGTATATTCAGTTACAATCAGTTAATATTAATTGAGGTGAGGAAGGCAGAGAGGGTAAGCTAGGCGTGCTGGGATGGGAGGTTTTCATTCCTTTTGAAGTGTTCTAACAGCATTAATGTACTGCCGCTTTCTTTCATGTCCTTCCCCAACTCATAAAGCGATGAACAGAGGGATCAGTATTTGTTCTGTCTAAACACCGGTTTAAAATTCCATTCTGAACCGTTTTCTCATTTTCGTGCCCTTGCCTTTTCTCCGCGCTTCTTCAAAGAGGGAGAAATCCCCAGGCTGATGAGATATTAGCTCAAACGTTTTGTCTTTCTAACAGAGAGGTCAAATAACGTGAAGCGGCTTCTGAACTTTGGCGTACATAAACTCCCCCTATCCGACGGCTGCTTTAGATCCAGGTTCTGAAGAGGGAACTGCAACTCCCAGCGCTCTGGTGAGGCTTTTTAATACCCGAATTGATGAGCAGGGGGAAAGCCAGCCACGAGTTCACGGAGGAATAATTTGGTAGGAAATCAAAGTCTTCCAAGAGAGAATCTTAACACTCTTTCTCCTTCCCCAAAAGATACTGATCTTCCCAGTGATCTCCTGCTCTTGGGGAGTTGCTCACCTGTTATCTGCAAGGGTCTGATGTCCTCGGGTGTCCCACATTGCTGTCTGTGACTTGGGTGCCCGCAGAATGGGCCGCGGTCCCTGGGTTGTCACCCCTGTACCGGCCTGGCTGTGGTGCCCTGGCCAGCGGCAGCTGTCGGCAGGAGCCTGCCTACGTCCCAGCCCATCGCGATTCACCGCCCGGCTTATCAGCACCAACCAGGCAGTTCAGGTTAACTCCCGGAGCGGATGGAACGCAGCCCTGGGTCTCGCCCTGCGGCTGCGGGGCAGCGACCCTTGCAGAGGAGCAGCGGGGAGAGGCAAGTCGCACGCCGCCGCCACCGCGATGGCTGCGCATCCTCTCTGAATGTTTTTCTCTGCCCCAACTTACTATCCCTGCTGCTCGGGCATCCTTGCCCGTGTACTCGTTGAGGTGAATTTCAATACGTCTGCCTTTCCTTAACCTTGCCACTTTGCAGTTTGTTCCTTGTTTCATGACTGACTGTTTGAAATTGGATGCGGAGACGCGTACCAGTGGAAAACCAGAGGATGGCTCCCAAACTGTGCTGCTACACACTATTAACGGCAGGGCTAGCGGCCAGTGGGTTCACGTGGTTCTGCCAAACCCCTCTTAGACAGTACAAGCCCTGACAACTTGGTATTGTTTTCTGAAGAAACTATTCCAAGTCTATTTTCTAGTGGGGAGAGAAGACACTGTTTTGGGGAAAAGGAGTAACTCTCTCTAGCTGTTGAGCAAATGCAGAGTCTCTGCCTAATATGTGCTATGCATATCCAAAGCAAAAAAAGGTTTATTTTGGAACTTAGTGCATGAAATCCTGTCCCTTTAGAGTAAATGGGAGATTTGCCATTGACTTCAGTCAGGCCAGTGTTTCACCCAGTATTTTTTACATATGGTTTTATATGTTATGATAATTCATGAGTGAACTAAAACAATATCTGGAGAGAATATATAAGGATTGTTCTTCTCTACCTTGGGGGGAGCAATCTTCATTTGTTGCTTACTGAATTGGGGTTCTTGGAAAGAGATACGGATAGGAGAGTCTTTATTACATTAACGATATATACTTTATCTTGTATCTCTCTCTCTCTTGTATAATCTGTCAACAGCAGCATTACACAGAGCTTAGCTGAGAAAGGAGCACAGATGGGAAGAAAATGTCTGCAACCGGGGGCTGAGGTGATGTTGTTTGGATGGGGGTTGTAACCTGAGGAGAAAGGAGAGAGTATCTTGCCCTTTGAGCGTATCTATCTTAGGTTGTTCCAAGTCTACGATCCAAGGGCCTGGATGGATTTCCAGTCTCATTCTGGCTGGATTTCTAAATGTTCAGGGCAGCATTAGTAGCCAGGATAACCTTTCGAGTTTTTTTCCTGTTTATTTTTTTGTTGTTGTTGTTGATGTTTCTGTTTGTTGCCTGGCCAGGAGATTCCGATGAATCCTTCTGGAGGTGGATCTTGTCATTTCATCCAGGCCTTTGCCTCCCAACAGCAGGTTCGTTCAACATATTCCTTATGAAGATGCATTTTCCACCTGATCAGAAACCAATGCCCATGGAGATTATGAGCTGCTTTATCCCCCTGTGAGAGTGTAGTGCCTGTGCTCCACAGTCTGCTTTGGCTACCTCTTGTCTTGATTTGAACATGTTAGTTTTGGCCTGGGAAGTTCCAGCAATTAGAGGGAGCTTGTCCTTTCCTGGCCCAGCCACCAGTTAGTGCTGGCCCTTGGCCTGGAAGGCTGCTAATGTGAGAGAAAAAAGGGGTAGCTGGAGAGCCATGTGCTGTTTGAGATCTTTGAGTTGGAAACTCGCTTTCTCCTCTTGGTCAGAACGTCTCGGGTGGAGTAAATAAGTGCTTTGGAGCTTAGGCAAGGAGAGAAAGAGGATGAAGCTAATCTCATGCTATTTGCTCTTGCAAGATTGTTGTTAGCAGGCAGTTGGGGGAATCCTCCATTACTGCAATTGCGATCGGTTTAAATATTCAGTGAAGTGGAGTAAGAAGTGGCCGCTCACAGAAAATAAAACATATCTAATATAAAGCCTATGTAAATTAGAGTGTAAGAAGTTATTACAAACAACTGGTAGGAGAAAACTTTGTTAACTGCAGAGTGCAGAAGTCCCAAGCCGTTGCTGACAAACCCACGTTGCCAGCTCAGGTGTGGAAGCAGTAGTGCTGTTTGTTGGGTGGTATTGTATGCAAGTAAATAAGCTTATTTTTTTAGAGCAACTTGGGTGTCTTCCATACCTATGGTATGACTAATTCCCAGCCACAATAATGTACTTCCACATAGTAGATAGCTGTCTATATTTCCAAATGGATCCTATAGTTAAGACTACATGGCTGTTATATATACAGTTAAAGGGGTGTATTTCAAAATAACAAGAAGATTTAATTGCTCATTGCAAAAGACTTGCATTTATTTAGCAGCCTAACAGTATGCAATTCTAAGTGGTCCGTATTTTTCATTTCCCCGGTACACTGTTGAGTCCTGACTTACAGATGGTGCTTCTGCTATAGTTTTGTCAGGCAATTAATTGAGGCAATAATGGCATGACATTGTTGCAGTAAATAAAGTATTTCAGATAAGTCCTTCAGTGCTCAAGCAAAGAAGCCCATGGGGATATTTCAACTCATTCTGATTTCCTTTAAAGATTATCTTGGCTACAAAGTACTATTATTTGTCCTTGCAATATGAATTTTTGCTGGAAAGGTTTAACACAAGTTCTTTTGTATCATATTGTCTTACAATAAATTACCATCGTTTGGCTGGTGTTCTTGTTTAAGTCTGCTCTAAAACAGAAGGAAGGAAAGTAGCCTAAAATAGCAATTAGAGGAGAGATTTGAGGGTCATGAATTGTATTCTGTTTCTGTCTCTAGTTTAGGTCTCGGGTCAGAAGGCCTTGAAGTCACAGGAAATCCTTTTATTGATTTCAGTAGATTTTGGATCAGGTGCGTTCAGTCTCATCTCGGACAAGTCAGGTGCCTTCTGCGCTCTGCTTACCCCTCCGACAGGATCGCTATAAAGCTTCATTCATTCACATCTGTAGAGAGCTTTAAGACTCACAAACAAGTGCCACTTTTTAAAGTACAAACTGTTATTGCAGTGTAGATTAATCCATTTTACCTTCCCACCAGCTGCCAGCAATCTGTTTAGTGCAACGAAATCTGACAGCCTGTGTCAACAAATGAGAGCAGCTCTTTCATGACAGAAGGAGAAAAGAAAAAGAGAAAATGCGGACCTGAACTCTCCCCCTTACATAGAATTTCTTTCTGTATGAAAATAAAAAATTGTGGCTGTCATTTGAAAAGGCCCTCTCATAAAAGAAATGCACGTTAAATTAAAACTGCTGTTATTTTTTTCATTCCATTGCAGTACGGACCCCTCCTGGTTCGTGATGAAGAGCGAGGTGAAATATCGCACAACTGAGCTACAGAGAAAATATTAGGCTGTTCCAAGCGTGTAAGCCAAAATGAGTGTTCAGAGAGAGATCACTGTGTCATGAGCTCATGCTGGCAATATGGTTTTTTCTATGGGTGTAAGCCGAGATTTGAGCCTGAGAGAGAGCCTATATTGAGCCTCGCAGGAGCACTTCCATGAATGTTGTTTTCGTTAGCATCAGCAAGGAAGCTGTGAACTGCTCCCAGACCTAGAAAAATACCTACAGCCCCCAGCAAGTCCTGCTGCCCGATGGTCTCTTCCCCTTACCTCCCGGCCACACAACAATAAACTGAAGATGGAGCCAGAGATAAAATACCCAGTTTTTACTCAGAGGACAATGTCATTTTGCCCTTCATAACTACTTGGGTTTGTGTGGTGGTCTGAGAGTCTTGCCCATTTTCATTCAAGACATGGTGGGCAGATGTAGGGATGTGGTGGTGAAGGATGGGGAGCTGAAAGGCAGAGCGGGGTCCTGTGCAAGGCGGAGACAGTGTGGAGCCCCATGTCCCTGCCCCTGTGTGGCAGCGGGGAGCCCATGTGTGTCATCCCGTCAGCAGCTCTTCCTGTGGCGAGCTGGGACCCCAGGGTGGCTGTGGCATCCCTGAGGATTGTCCCCTCCTGGGGACCAGCTCTGAGGCCAGCTGCAGAAATGGTCTTTCTCTGGTTTGTGTGAAGGGAAAAGGATGACCTGGGCACAGCCCAAAGTCAGCAGAGCACCCCATTTCTCTGTATTGTGAATTTTCAATTAAGTACTTTGCTGCACAGGAACAGATGGCATTTGAATTCACTAGGCTATTTCTCAGTACTGGTTTGTTTCTGCTAGAGGTGAGCAACACCGGGATTGCTGGTGTCAAGGTGTTCCTCCCCTTCACGGCAGTTACACCTCCATGCGCCTGAGGTCTGCTTCCAGCAGAGTGAAACCCATTGCTCATCCATTCCTACACCTGAACACTTTACAATTCCTTTTTAGTGTTGTATCTTTCTTATTGGTGAAGTCTGAAAAGCACAGCAGTAATTCTTTTCCTCAGTGTACTAAAAAAGACTAGTAACTCTTGTTAGGAAAATGGATGTACTCTTCTAATCCCTGAAGAGCCGGCACCCAGTTTTAGCGTATGACTGAGACTGGGGGGATCCTGGTGTTGGGGGGGCCATCCCCAGCTGTGCTGGCCCCCAGACACCTACTCTGATGAGCAGGTTTAGGAATCTGGTTTCGATTGCCCGATGGCATTGTTCAGCGCAGTTCAGCAAAGGGATGTGTTTCGTGTTACTTAGAAGCAGCCGTAAAGCCTTTGATGCTGGAATTCAGGAGCAGTGTGGTCAAGTAAGGCACAAACACACAGCAAGCGCAATTGAAATTGAAATAGAGATCTAGGCCTACAGACAGTTCTTGCCTAAAACTAGCTGTATGAATCTAGTCTTCCTATGATATTTTCTTGTTCTGTAGCCACATTCTCGGGCATGCGTGTGTATGGGTTTAGAAGTACTGCTTTCCTTCAACAGATGCATAGCAGTCTTCCATTTTCCTCTAAATATATTACAGAAGTTTGTCTTAAAGCTTTACTTAAAGGCTTGAGAAGTTTCTCCTTCCTATCCTTTTTGGTTGAGTTCATTCTGAAATACAAACACTGATTTCTGTATCTACTGCTGAGTGACACGTGAAAGCATTACAACCCATAAACTGTTAGAGAACATAGTCGAAGAGGTGAATATTCAGGAATATGACTAGGAGCAATGAAAAGACATTAAAAAAGATATTTCATTGACAGTTTTATGCTGGGAAACAATCTGCTTTGGGTAGTAGTGCAATCTCCGTGCTTGAAACTTTAAAACCACTGCTGTGCTGCTGTGATCTCAAGCATCTGATATCTGACCTTCCAGCTACCAGAGCAGAAGCTACATAGCCAAAATTGGTAAAAGCCTGCATTATTTTATTATTAGGCATATCAAGAAAAAAAGGTCAGCGGTCAAATACAGTTAGAGCAGGCTGGGAAAGGCAAGCGGGGACAAACAAGCCCCGAGGGCCTACCCTGGGATGCAGGGAGCGCAGGTTGCATTGCTGACTCCCTGTGCGATGGTGGCCACACCGAGCTCATGCACAGCACAGAGGTCTTCAGCCCAGTGCATTCGCTGTACAAAGACATCAGTTTGGCTCTAGAAACCGCGATGGTGAGATAGTTGGGGCTTTTCCAGCATATGACCCATGCCTTGGGTCTGTTTTTTCAGGCTTGAGGCCCTGAGGGTGGTGCCGTGACATCTCTAGCTGAAGAGCAGGGTCAGCATTACTTCAGGACTGTCTGTCCATTGCAGGATGCAAATGTGCCCTACAGACACGTAATTTAACATCTGCGTGCGTTCTTCTGTGGAATGGTGATAATGAACCTTCTCAACCCCATAAAGATTCTGTAAAAAAGGATGAGGACCTTGGATAACTCAGTAAGAGCACCATAAAAATCAGATTTCTCCCTACAGATGTGGAGTCGCTGGAGGAAGCTGGCAGAACTGCTTTTAGATGCAGTTTGTATGTCCTAAATTAAAACAGGCAATCAACTTCTGTCTCCAGCACTCGTTCTTGACTTACTTTCAAGCAAATAAGATCCCTTAATTAGGATTTTTACAAATGTGTTTTCACACACAGCAAAAACATGTGCCTAACCACAAGCTGTGAGGTGCTCCACTACCACTTATTGAAATGAAATAGGCAGAATTAACCAGCAGCAGCTTACCGCCAGCTGCCAACAAAACCAGACCTGCTACAGCATGTAATGCAAACATCCGCTCCCCTACGGCTTCTGGAGGGTTTCACTCCATCCAGCCGCTCCTCCAGCTGTCACCTCCCCGAAGAAACACGCAGTGCTGCCTAACACCCTGTGCCCTGAAAATCAGCAGCTCAGGGCGCTTGCGTACTGGGACAAGGAGGATTGCTTTGTTCTGGGGCATTTATAGCCTTGTCTTAATAGGCTCTTCAAGAAAACAGGCGAAACTTCTAGGATCGTAACTGTGGTAGCGTCAGTTGGAGCACAGCAGCCAAGACTCAGGCATCCAAACTCCTTATGAAATTATCATCTGGAATAGGAGTGCTGAAAAACTGCTGGTGAATTAGTTGCTTTTAGTGTGTGTGCACGTGAGAGAGAAAATAGCCAAGGGCCTTAATTCACACGTGGATTACTGTATATTTTACTTTAAAAGCAAAGCCCTTTTCCAATTTATAGCTATTTTAAATAATTACTTAGCTCAAACCAGCAAGGGAATCAGCTGGCATAGGGGCTTAGCATATTAAGATACAGCTTTATGTGTCGACCCTCTCTCCTTTTAGTGCCACAAGCTGGAGTCCTCGGCAGGGACTTCAGCTGATGAAGTGATAGCAGCAGGTTTCCAGATCTCCAGCACGCTGTGTGGGCTGCTCTTCTGCGATGAGGGCAGCTGCCCTGGGAAACTGGATTTTCATAGATGTGAAAGCCAGAAAGGAACACTCTAATCATTTAGCCTGACTTCATTTTACTCAGTAATTCCTGCCTAAAGCCCTGTCATTTATGGCTGAAATAGAAATGTCTGTTAGCTGTCTGATTTAAAGCCTGCAAGTGACAGAAAATGTATCCTATCCCGTGGCATGCCGTCAAAATTGTTCTTCCTACTTTCATCTTCTTTGCAGCTTGAACCGTGTTGATTTTTAAGTTCCAACTACTGTATTTTGGCTTGCTGGCACCAGTGCTGCTGTGCGCAGCGTTAGCCAACATTAATGCTGAAGGGAAATCTAGGAAGAGCTACTTCACAGCAATCCTCTACTTGATGACTTCTTATGTCTTCAGATACGGTTGTAATGGTTTCATTGTGCTTGATTTCAACCAACTCTTGCTTTTCAAAGCTTCAAAGTTTAGAGAGAGATGGATTTGGGAAGGGTCAGAAAGGGCAGGATAGCATATCATGTAGGTGTGTGACTTCTTTAATGCTGCACTCGTGTCCCTGAGTTAAGAGGCTGCGTCTGGGTGAAGATTAACTGTGGATTTAAAGCTCCTGCAACTACATTTGGTCATTGAGTACTTTCGGTATCATCTGCAGTTCAAATAAAACACATCAGATGACAGGATCTAGTCCTGTTCTGTTTCTCGCCTCTGTGTCTTTTTTTCTTTTGTTCTCCTACACACACAGAATTTGACTACTGGATCTCATTGCAGGTTGTTCTCTCTTATTGTGTGAGGAAAGGTGATAATCCGGATGATCTCATACATTTTATGTAAAAATTCAATACAGTAGTCAAGGGGGGTATTGCATCAAGGGAGTGTTAAATCTGACCTGGGATTATATTTTATCAAGCTTTCTGGAGCTCACCTCCAATTTTTAGAGAGACCACTAAGCTCTGGATTCAGCGGTGGCAAGCGGATGGCAAAAGACAGCTTTATGTGAAATGAAATCCATGTAGTGGAAAGTTCTTGTCTGTTTATTCCCAGCCCAAAAGGGTGAACCCTTCCCCGTCTTAAAGGGATTGCTTCAAATCGCCATCAGCTTGGCTGAATAGCAGACAGCAAAAGAAAGAAGCCTTCCTTCTGCTTTAAAGATAAGTTCATAGTATGTTAGTTGCGATATAGATTGAAAACTGCACGAGGAAGTGAACAGCAATCAAAAACAGCGTCTTTTACTTTTGGATAAATCCTATTGCTAGAGTGGCTAGGCTTATAAAATATATATATATCTATATATAAATGGATAGGATGTCAAAATCTGAATGAATACCTATATGGCAGAATCTCATTTAATTCCACTAATGTTTATTTTCACATTTTGTTTTATTTCATTTTTCCAGAAACTTTGTTCATTAAAAAGGATCAGTTATGTATTATGCATAAACAAGAAGTGTCTTCATCCTGCAGGGGATACTGGAATTGGTATAATGTGGATAGAAAAAAATGTTTCAATTTTCCAGGGAGATCCAAACATATTTGAGCTGGGCGGGGGCTCCACATGATCCTGGGGTGGAGAACATGCAAGACACTGCTGCTTTCCCTCCGGTTAGTCAGGAGGAGGCTGTTTGGTGAACCTAACCGCTCTCTGCGGGGCAGCTAGGAGCAATCAACTTGACAAGTGATGTGACACTGGGGTTTGCGGCTGGGAAGGTGTCGAGTAGAAACAGAACAGGATTGTCAGCAAAGAGATTAATGAAAATCTGTAAGGTGGAAACACAGCGTCAGGACAGAAGATTGGGCCTGGATGGTGGCCTATGAGATAAGTGAACTAGAAATAAAGTTAATGTGAAAATATTGATCTGGGTAGTCCTACCTAGGTGGTTATATCTGAGTGACAGATTCTGAAAAAGTTGCCCACAGAAGGCGGCGGCAACACCCACTCCACAGATGGAGTGAAGGCACTGCAGTACATCTGGAATAAAAGGAAAAAAACCCTGCCACTACTAGTCATAGCGTAGCCTCATGGCTCTCAAACCAGCATGAAAGTCTTTTCTACCTTTGAAGGCAGACTCGGGTACGCTATTTCCAATCGGATTCTGGCAACGAAATCTTTCTTCATCAGTGAAGGGCAAGCATCTGTTTCACAGCAAAATGAGTTCTGCAAATCAGTTTGTGATCAAAAGTGAAGGGATAGCTACCAGTAAAAAGGAGAAAAGAATCAGTCTTAACTACATTTCACTGCATTTACAAGGAAACCAGTCCTATACACAGCTTTCTATTATAGCAACTGCGACCAGCCTTCGTTTGGTCACCAGCAAATCTTTTGTGCAGCTGACACTCCTTCAGAGAGGTGTTGCTGAAATCAATATACATGTGCCTAGGGAACTATAAATAATAAAACACCTGATGCTCTGCAAAGTTAACGCTTTCTCCATACGTCACGTATTCCAGGCTGAATATCCGTAGTGGCCCCAGCCAGTAAGGCTGTAGACAGGCATCCTTTCTTAGACCCAGCTGCAATAGCTGAAGATACTAGTGCTTCCTCACCCCACAGTTTTGCCAGAAAGACGATTTATAAGGGATCTCTGTAACCCAGCATAGGAAAAAATCACTGGAGTTAATGGAAATCATTGTTCCAGCGTTGCTTAAACTAATCTCTGTCCTTAAAAGTAAACCCACAGAGGATCAGGGAACACCACCTGGTAGGCAGAACTGGAAGCGTGGTGCCTGCTGGCTGAAAGGCAGTAACAGGCAGCTGAGACCATCCCGCCTTCAAACAGCACAGGAAATAACCGAGTGGAAAGATTTTTTTTTATTTTATTTGCTTCAGCTCTGTCTGGAGCAGTTCAGGCACTCTCTGCCCTCAGCTGGCTGCTACCGCCCATCCGACGAGCGCTGGAATGGCTCCTGTAGCGCTCCCGCCCTGCGTCAGCCCCGACTCGGATGGTTTGGCTTAAACTGCTGCTGCTGCTGGAGATGGTTTACAGCCAGCCAGCGAGCTGCAGAAAAGGAAGCAGTCATGCTGCTTTCCCACCTCAGCCATCTATGTCTGCAGCGTGGGAGGGTCACATCTTAAGCTGCCACAGCTCTTGCATGGGCAGGGCAATGTTTGTAGGTAGAATTAACACTAATAATGATGGACCTTCATGGTTATAACAACACGGTCTCTGTTTCAGTGATCTTTTGTGCTCTAGTATCCTACCACAGCTTTAGTTTGCTACGGTTTAATACTCCTTGAAGGAAAAAGAATTTCCAATTAATCTGAGGAGGATTAAGCTACATCAAATATTGATTTAGAAATATGGGCTGATTAAATTTGAGCAGCTGATACAGTTATCACCTTCCAGTTTCCTTTCTTGCTCAGTTCCTGGAGGCTGGGCCCCTGCCACACAGACAGCTGAACCGGCACGCAGAGCTGCTCTGGGAGCACCCACGTTCACTGCCTTGCATAGCGCAGTAGGGAGGTGCCCACTTAGGGTTGCCGGAAGAGGCACCGCTGGAAACTTCAGTGATTTTAAAGTGGATTCACACGCTGTGCACCTGCCTGCGAAGTCAGAGGTGGCCACATCCAGGAAAGGGACGGGAGGACAGCTGGAGAAGTAACCGTTACTGCTATCTGACCGAGCACGCTGGCTCACAAACAGATGATCCCTTCTGAAACAGAAAACACAGGGATTTAGGATGCTCTAACTAACATCCTTTGCCTTCAAACAAGGTTATGCTCATGTCCACTTCTTACACCGGAAGACTCGGTAGATTGCAGTAGCTGGCAAGTGTCTTCACTACGGTGGTGACCTGTTGAGGACATAGGAGGTAGCTAGTGCACTAAAACTGTGCGCCCTTGCTTCCTTTGGGATCATGTCAGTGTGGCAGCTTCCCTCCATGTCTTACGTGATGCCTGTTCTCTTTTTCGTGTAGGTCAGCATGCCACTGAGAAGACAGGGAACAGGAGGGGTAGCTAAATACATCCAGGAGACAGCAAACGTTCTCCTCAAGATTTAGAAACTTCTGTTTGTGATTTATGGAAGAGAAGGAATGAGGTCATGAACACGGCAAAAGAGAGGGATAGAAAAAGGCTAAGAAGGGAATGGAGGGAAGAAGAAAGGGCTCAGAGAAAGCAGAAAGATGAAGAAGGCGGAAGAACACTTGCAAGGCGAGGCTCACGCTCACAGTAGGCAGAGCATCTGCAGCGTCCTGAAGATGTGGTATTTCTGGAAACATGCTGTAGTTGGGCAGTGCTTTTACATGACTTTATCTGTTATGAAACTGTCAAAGCGCCCTGGTTTCACAAAACACATGAATGCTTGGTTGTGTATCAGTACCGCCAGAACCACAGATAACTACATGCATCTTACTTTTTTTCCCCGCTACCTTCATGCATGCTGCATCTGAATACAGAACTTTGCTCTTGAGGCACTGCCTGACCCTGGCCACAGCAGGTTTTGTTTAGTTGGTCAGTGAATGTGCCCGATTGAACATGATTCACATGTTTTCTTAGTGACTGCACGGGCTGCATGGGACATGGCTGTTTTTCCAGACTTGCTGTGATTCAGTGGTATTCAGGCATTTTCATATTGAACATCTGTGACTTGGGGAGGATCCATGTGTTTTCTCAATGAATATGAATAGAACTGGCAAGGGCCTTGGCGTTTCCTTCTTGCTTCTATGCTTGTAATTATCACAGTATATAAATACACAGAGACTTTCTCAGATTGCACCTAAGAAGATCTGACAAAATCCAGCTTTTGCTCAGCCCTGCCTCTCTGTGTGAGGGGCCAAGTCAGGTAAGGTGGGTACGATGCCCTGTGTCTCCCCTCCCGTGCACGCAGACACATGCGCACCCTAAGACTTTCAGACTTCAGAAACTAACCCTCCCTCTTACCTGGGTGTGTGGAATTCTTCGGTCCCAACAGTGTTGGGAAAAAACCCCACACCCTTCTCTTCCCCTTCTCCTCCTCCGAGTGGGTACGTCCAGGGCTGTTGCAGTGGCTTGGCCCCCTCCTCGGGGACCGTGTGCTCCAGCAGCGGTCCTTGGGTAGCTCCTCCGCGGCTGGGAAAAGTGGCAAACAGCAAAACGCCTGCCCTGCCCAGCGCCCCTTCACAGGAGAGGGGCGAGCGACCGCAGCTCCTCCTGCTGCTTTATTGTCTTTGCCTTGATTTTACTGGTCTGTCCTGGGATGAATTTACTTTTTTCTGACCGACTGCCAGACTCTTGCCAGAAAGGTGAAATTCAGTTTGGTAAAGGACCAGCGGGGACAGCAAGAGACTGGTAACTGTTGGAGCACTGCACTTAGCTTTCATGGGAAGACAGACGGCTGGTGCTTAGCATTTATATGACGCTGTATATTCTCAGTGTCGCTGAAGAAACACTAATTCATCCTTGGACTGTTCCCAGTTAGCCGTGGGAGTCAGGAACGGTGACAAAGGAAGGAAACTCTGATCTCGCTGAAGCTGATGGAAGTTCCTACTTAAAGCTGATTTCTGGTACACGCCTCCCTGCTGTGCTGAGCGCTGCTTACCGACCCAACGCTAGGATAACGAGCAAGCATCCCCGTGGAAAGCGAGGACCAGGATATCCCGGCGAGAAAAACCCTGGCAGATTTCCGCCTGGTTTCCACCCTCCTCCCCGCCTGACGAGCCGCTCCTCCGCCTCCCGAGGCGCCCGGCCCGCAGCCGCCGAGCCCGCTGCCCCCAGAGACCCCTCGGACCCCGGCCCGGCGGCGCGGCGGGGGG
>Ga0065711_1005260_pt1 | contig 40778 bp, 32 predicted proteins | sample Hoacrofraction12_FD_59098 | JGI IMG/M metagenome (GOLD analysis project Ga0065711, IMG submission 59098) | Hoatzin crop microbial communities from Cojedes, Venezuela - Epithelial fraction 12 v2 (version 2) | ecosystem: Host-associated > Birds > Digestive system > Esophagus > Crop | place... | reverse complement strand
AATAAACCTCCCATAATCCAGGAGGAAGCAGTTAGCAACCTGCTACTCCACCTGGACACTTACAAGTCTGTGGGGCTGGATGGGATCCACCCAAGAGTGCTGAGGGAACTGGCAGAGGAGCTGGCCAAGCCAGTCTCCATCATCAATCAGCAGTCCTGGCTAACAGGGGAGGTCCCAGATGACTGGAGGATCGCTAATGTAACACCCATCTACAAGAAGGACTGGAAGGAGGATCTGGGGAATCCCTAGGCCTGTCAGCCTGACCTTGGTGCCAGGGAAGGTTATGGAGCAGTTCGTCCTGAGTGCACTCACCAGGCATGTGAAAGAATATCAGGGCATCAGGCCCATCCAGCATGGGTTCAGGAAAGGCAGGTCCTGCTTGACCAGCCTGATCTCCTTCTATGACCAGGTGACCCATCTAGTGGGTGAGGGAGAGGCTGTGGATGTCATCTACCTGGTCTTTAGTAAGGCCTTTGACACTGTTTCCCCCACAGCATCCTCCTGGAGAAAATGGCTGCCCATGGTTTAGATGGGTGTACACTTCGCTGGGTAAAAAAATGACTGGATGGCCATGCCCAGAGATTGGTGGTGAATGGAGTGAAATCTAGTTGTGGACAGTCACGAGTGGTGTTCCCCAGGGCTCAGTTTTGCGGCCAGTCTTGTTTAATATCTTTATCAATGATCTGGATGAGGGGATTGAGTGCTCCCTCAGTACGTTTGCAGATGACACCAAGCTGGGTGGGAGTGTCGATCTGCTTGAGGGTAGGAAGGCTCTGCAGAGGGACTTGGACAGGCTGGATTGATGGGCCGAAGCCCAAGTGGCCAAATGCTGGGTCCTGCACTTGGGTCACAAAAACCCCATGCAGTGCTGCAGGCTTGGGGAGGAGTGGCTGGAAAGCTGCATGGAGGAAAGGGACCTTGGGCATGTTGGTCGACAGCCAGCTGAACATGAACCAGCAGCGTGCCCAGGTGGCCAAGAGGCCAACAGCATGCTGGCTTTTATCAGGAATAGTGTGGCCAGCAGGAGTAGGGAGGTGATCGTGCCCCTGCACTCGGCACTGGTGAGGCCACACCTCGAGTACTGTGTTTGGTTTTGGGCCCCTCACTACAAGAAAGACATTGAGGTGCTGGAGTATGTCCAGAGAAGGGCAACGAGGCTGGTGAGGGGTCTAGAGGACAAGTCTTATGAGGAGCGGCTGAGGGAGGTGGGGCTGTTTAATCTGGAGAAGAGGAGGCTGAGGGGGGACGTTCTTGCTCTCTACAACTGCCTGAAAGGAGGTTGTAGTGAGGCAGGTGTTGGTCTCTTCTCCCAACTAACTAGCAATAGGATGAGAGGCAATGGCCTCAAGTTGCATCAGGGGAGGCTTAGATTGGATATTAGGAAAAATTTCTTTACTGCAAGAGTTGTCAGACATTGGAATAGGCTGCCCAGGGAGGTGGTGGCGTCACCATCCCTGGAGGTGTTCAAAAAAAGTGTAGAGGTGGCACTTCCAGACATGGTTTAGTAGGCACGGTGTTGTTGGGCGGATAGTTGGACTTGATGATCTTAGAGGTCTTTTCCAGCCTATGATTCTATAATTCTGTGGTTCTATGATCTATAGTAATTGGCCTTTATCCTGTGAAGAAACAGGGGACTGGGGAGGAAAATAAAATAATAACAGAATAAGAAGCATGCACCAGCAAAACTGTTAAAATTTGTTTCCCTTATAACCAAATTTCCTTTCAAAACTTCTTATGACATGCATGAGAGGGAGGTTTGGATACTGGTAAGAAAGGTCACAAAATGGGGAAGGATTTTTGGTACAGATGTAGTTTCAGCTGATGAAGTTTGTTCTGGAAAACAGCTCTCCAAACAATTTGCTGTTTTACAGATATTCACAACCATCATGGTTTTTTTCTTGCACAAGGAGAGAAAAAGACCAGGAATTTGTGAGAATCCAGCTGAAATAAGAGTAGTTCTGCAGGCTGCAGAATTACAAAGCCTGTCTGGTTTGGATTTAGGATTTGTTTTGTTTTTTTTTCAAAATGCCCTTCTGGACTCTCCTTTGTCTATAGCATGATTGCTGACAGTTCTTCCCTGAAGGCATCACTTTACATCTCCTCTTCTACCTGTCACTGATTCTTAGCTGTAAAGACTTAAATATCATCTAAGTATGAAGCTGAAAGCAGATGACAAAATCTGCTCTTCAAAAACCTTGGCTGCTAACTGAATGTCTGAACTTTGCCTCCCCTTTAGTTGCCCCAGCTGCATAAACTCGGGTGCTGTAAGACTAACTCTTCTGGCTGAAGTTGCTGTAGACTGGCAATATCGACCGTGTTTGTCCCTGACCAAGCCTCATGTCCACTTACATTAAGTGCAAGAAGGAGCAAGAGCTCATCATCGTGGTATTTCACAAAATGTCATGAAATGACAAAGAGTGTTAGAGCAACTCTGTTGTTAACACACGTCACCACTCTAGCTGTATCATCAGGAGAGGCCATCTGCACACTGACCCTGCAGCCCAGGCTCTCTCTAACCACGAAACTTTTTAGTTCAGCCCTGGGGCAGCAAGCTAGGAGCAGCTGTTCTAAATCTAACCTTTGCATTCAGTGCCAGGGTGTTACGGGTTTGTGTGACAAGGTTTTGGTAGCGGGGGGTCTATAGGGGTGGCTTCTGTGAGAAGCTGCCAGAGGTTTCCCCCATGTCTGATACAGCCAGTGCCAGCCAGCTCGAAGAAGCACCCACTGCAGGCCAAGGCCAAGCCAATCAGAGATGGTGGTAGCACCTCTGTGATAACATATTTAAGAAGGGGAAGAAAAAAAACTGCAGTGAAACAGCAGTGAGGAGAGAGGAGTGAGATGTTGTGAAGGAAACAACTCTGCAGACACCAAGGTCAGTGAAGAAGGAGGGAGGAGGAGGTGCTTGAGATGTCGGAGCAGAGAGTCTTCACTTGCAGCTTGTGATGGAGACCATGGTGAGGCAGATTGTCCCCCTGCAGTCCATGGAAGTCCATAGTGAAGCAGATATCCACCTGCAGCCCATGGAAGACTGTGACCCTGAAGGAAGCTGTGACCCCGTGGGGAGCCCCACGCTGAAGCAGGCTCCTGCCAAGACCTGCAGACCTGTGGAGAGAGGAGCACACACTGGAGCAGGTTTGCTGGCAGGGCTTGTGACCCTGTGGGGACCCATGCTGGAGCAGCCTGTTCCTGAAGGACTGCACCCCGTGGGAAGGACCCACGCTGGGGCAGTTGAGCTTGCAGCCTGTGGAAAGCACTCACATTGGAGAAGTTTGTGGAGAACTGTCTCCCGTGAGAGGGACCTCACACTGGAGCAGGGGAAGAGTGTGAGGAGTCCTCCCCCTGATGGACAAGGAGTGGCAGAGAACCCCATCCCACAACCCAACACAGCCTTCTGCTGCCAAGCAGTAAAATGTGCCAGATGCACACACTGTCGCGTGCTCTTGGGCCATACTATGCCTCATTCTAGAGCTGAAGGTCCATGGGATCCTTTTTGACTGAGATGCGAGGTAGACCTGAAGGGAGCTTCCCTGGCTGTGTGGACCTACACAAAGAGCCTCTGATACAATACTCATCCTGCCATGGTGGCCAGCTGCTCACACCAGCTCCAGCCACGGTAACGTAGCCTAGACGAGGTGGATCCACTGGCAGCCTTATGTCCCGTATGCACCAGCCCACACTGTGTACACAGGGCAAAAGTTGTCTTCAAATAGCTTTTGAAAGGAACCATTCTTCAGTTTGTGAGGAACCTGGTTGTTAACCCGAGCTGTGAAAATGGGGAGAGTGGCTCTGCTGCGCTGGCTCTGTCCTCGCAGGGCTGGGCCAGGTCAGAGGCGGCCAGCCGGGGCTGCAGCGGTGCGGGAGCTCCATATAAAGGTTCAGCCCAGGCCCAGCTCTCCCCCACGCAGGGAGGGGAGACCCATGGGCATGGAGGGGGCATCCATTGGCAGGGAAGAGGGATCCATCCACAGGGACCCATGCAGGGAGGAGGGATCCATCCATCTGCAGGGATTTCATCACGCCTGAGCCTCATGCTGTGCTCCACCTCCAAGGAAAAGCATCGGTTGCTCAGCAAAATGCAGGAGCAGTCAGTAATGCCCTTTGCCTCCGTTGCAGCCAGGTGTGCTGCTGACATGGCGGCATTTTGTATTTATCACCTTTTATTTTATTTCATTCAAGGTCATTCATGCAGTTATTTTGTCTGACAGCAATGGCACTATTGAGGTTTAGACACAAAAAAAAGATATTTATGAATATATAAAAGTAGATTTGAGTGTGTCTCTGTATGTTTCTCTTTCATATCTCATTGAAAGACTGTACCATAAATCATTTCCCACAAAGCTGTGATTATCAAGTCAAGGCTCAAAACTATAGCTTTTCCCATCCTAGAGTAAACAGTCTCACCCTCCCTGTCTCTCTGTCTCTCTCTATGTGTTCATGTACTTGTGTGTGCACATACACATACACATGTACCTGTACCTGTCATTACAGTTTAAGGGAAAAAAATTACAAAGTAGTCATCAGTGAGTTTCCAACACCAGGTCACCAAATAGATAGCCCCATTGTCCTGGACTCTATGGTACCTGCAGATAAAAAGCCAGAATTAGCACATCTTTCAATCTTCGAAACAAAATGCCAAAGAGGAAAAAAGTCTTCAATGCAGAGGAGGATGATGCGTATATTTCACCCCTGAAGCTGTTTCCAGACTGGAGTGTACAGAGGAAAAGAGGTGGACTGCTGTCTCTTCATTGCTCAAGGCCTTAAAGGCAGCAGCAAATATAAACAAAGAGATAACATGGGAGAAATTAGAAAGCCCGGGGATGGGCTGTTCCAGTGTAGGAACTGTCTTGCACTTCAAAGGAAATGAAATATGTGAGGCGGTAGTAACTCTGGTCTCTGGAGTGGTAGTATTGGAACATACATAGCTCATATAGAATTAGAATTGGTTTTAAGTCTGCACAGTCTTGCTGCAGCAGGTCACAGGTTTCTTCTTCCAGCATCCCATTCCCAGTTACTGGGAATGTTTAGACAAGCCCTGTATGTGACAATGTGGAGATGTGACTGACATTAGCCAGGATTGTTTCCACATGTTAGACGTGCAGGGTGAGTGAGGAGGAGCAGTGCAGGCAAAAGGGATGAAGAAAACTCAAATGAGCACAACTTTGAATTTTCCTCCATTGAGGGCAGCTAACTTGTGAACATCTGGTGCTGAGGGCTGCCAATATCCTGAGCAGGTGCGTCGCAGAACGGGATCCTTCGCCCTCTCTTCCCTCCTTGCCTCCCCCATCTTCCTCAGGCAGGAGACGTTTCAGTCCTGGCCAGGGTCTGTTCTCACTGAAGTTACTAATTGCTCTCCTTTGGTGTGTATAGAAGTGGAGTTAAGTCAATGCTGAACACCTTTGAAAAATTCCACTCAGAATTCATTTAGTGTTTATTCAATTAGGTAATAATTGTGGGATCTCTTTAGCTAAAGAAAATCCCTTACTGTCATTTCATCAAAGTGTAGAATTTGGTGTCTTCGTTCCCCCAAGCATCCTCTGCTGCATTTTATCTTCTGATGTATTTTCCCACAGTTACAAGACTGTAGAAAAGAACTACATTTTGAAATATAATTCCAGAGATAAGGATTTCTAGCCACCATAGAGCAATTTTGTTAAAATGCCAATAATTCTCTTTGTCAATATCCTAAAGGGATAAAAACAAGAGCTGGGAAGATCTGCAATTTAAAAAAGAAGAGACCCATAAGAAGTACAGATGAAAAGACTAAATATGGACACATAGCTTCATATCGGATCACCTTGATCCCTTTTATAGAAGGAGCAGCGAAACTTTATGTCTGCAATATTTATTTGGTTCCAGCAAGTGACCCCTGGTGTGACCACCGAGGGCTGTATTTGAGCAGTCAGATGAGGGACTTAAGTGGATTCTTGGTGGGATGAGTCCATTGACTGGAGCATGGCTATCGATGACTACAGGCTGTTCAGAAGGGACAGGCGGGGAAAGAGGGTTGGAGGCATTGCCCTCTACATCAAGAAATCAATACAGTGTGAAGAGCTGTCCCTGAAGAATGGCCATGAGCAGGTCGAAAGCCTATGGGTAAGAATCAGAGATAGAGGCAACAAAGGGAACCTGGTCGTGGGTGTCTACTACAGGCCACCTGATCAAGGGGAGCCTACTGATGAAGCCTTCTTCCTCCAGCTCCAGGAGGCTTTGTGCTCGCAGTTTCTCATCCTGCTGGGGGACTTCAACCACCCCGACATCTGCTGGAAAAGTAGTACAGTGAGCGGGAGGCAATCCAGGAGATTCCTAGAATGCACTGAGGATAACTTTTTACACCAGGAAATAGACACCCCTACCCAAGAGGATGCAATACTGGACCTGATGCCCACCAATGCAAGTGAGCTCATCGGTGACATGAAGACTGGAGGCAGCCTGGGCTGCAGTGATCATGCACTGGTGGAGTTCACAGTCCTGAGGGACGTGGGTAAGGTGAGGAGTATAGTCAGGACCCTAAATTTTAGGAAAGCCAACTTCCAGCTATTCAAGGAGTTAGTTAGTAGTACCCACTGGGAAACGGTCCTCAGGGACAGGGGGACAGAACAGAGCTTGCAGATCTTTAAGGACACTCTCCATAGAACACAGGAGCTCTCAGTCCCCAGGTGTAAGAATTCAGGTAAGGAAGGGAAGAGACCAGCATAGCTGAGCCAAGACCTGCTGGTCAAACTAAAGGGCAAGAGGGAACTGCACAGGCAGTGGAAGCAGGGACAGGTATCTTGGGAAGAGTATAGGGATGGTGCCCGGTTGTGTAGGGATGGTGTCAGGAGGCCCAAGGCACAGCTGGAGCTGAACTTTGCAAGGGATGCTAAGAATAACAAGAAGGGCTTCTACAGGTATGTCAGCCAGGAAAGGAAGGTTAAACAAAGCGTACCCCCCCACCCCCCTGATGAGCAAGAATGGCAACCTCCTATCAACAGATGAGGAGAAGGCTGAGGTACTCAACAACTTTTTTGCCTCAGTTGTCACTGGAAACCTCTGTCCTCCCCCCTCCTGAGTTGATGGACTGCAAGATGGGGACCAGAGGGGAAAAGCCCCTCCCACTGTAAGAGAAGACCAGGTTTGGGACCACCTGAGGAACCTGAACGTACATAAGTCTATGTGACCTGACGAGTTGCATCCCAGAGTCCTGAGGGAATTGACTGATGTCATTGCCAAGTCACTCTCTATGATATTTGAAAGGTCATGGCAGTCAGGCGAAGTCCCTCATGACTGGAAGAAGGGAAACATTGTGCTCGTTTTTAAGAAGGGTAGAAAGGAGGACCCTGGGATCTTCCCAGCCTCACCTCTGTGCCTGGGAAGATCGTGGAACAGATCCTCCTAGAAGTTATGCGAGGCACATGGAGGACAGTGAGGTGATTTGAAGCAGCCAGCATGGCTTCACCAAGGGCAAGTCCTGCCTGACCAACCTAGTGGTTTTCTATGATGGAGTAGCTACATCAGTGGACAAGGGAAAAACTGTGGATGTGATCGGTCTGGACTTCTGTAAAGCCTTCAACACAGTTCCTCATAACATCCTTCTCTCTAAATTGGAGAGATATGGATTTGATGGGTGGACTGTTCGGTGGCTAAGAAATTGGTTGGAAGGTCACAGCCAGAGGGTAGCGGTCAACGGCTTGATGTCCCGATGGACACTGATGACAAGTGGTGTCCCTCAGGTACTGGGACCGGTGCTGTTTGACATTTTCATCAATGACTTAGCGACATCGAGTGCACCCTCAGAAAGTTTGCAGACAACACCAAGCTGAGAGGTGCGGTCGACATACCTGAGGAATGGGGTGCCATCCAGAGGGACCTGGACAAGCTTGAGAAATGGGCCTGTGTGAACCTCATGAGGTTCAACAAGGCCAAGTGCAAGGTCCTGCATCTGGGTCAGGGCAAATCCTTCTATCAATACAGGCTGGAGGATGAGGGGATTGAGAGCAGCCCTAAGCAGAAGGACTTGGGGGTACTGGTAGATGAAAAGCTGGACATGAGCCACCAATGTGCACTCGCAGCCCAGAAGGCCAACAATATCCTGGGCTGCATCAGGAGAAGCATGGCCAGCAGATCAAGGGAGGTGATTCTGCCCCTCTACTCCACTCTGGTGGGACCTCACCTGGAGTCCTGCGTCCAGCTCTGGAGCCCCCAGCACAGGAAAGACATGGACCTGTTGGAGCAGGGCCAGAGGAGGGCCACAAAGATGATCTGAGGGCTGGAGCACCTCTCCTATGAGGAAAGGCTGAGAGAGTTGGGGCTATTCAGCCTGGAGAAGAGAAGGCTGTGGGGAGACCTTATAGCAGCCTTTCAGTACCTGAAGGGGGCCTATAGGAAAGATGGGGAAAATCTTTCCAGCAGGGCTTGTTGCGATAGGACAAGGAGTAATGGCTTTAAACTAAGAGAGGGTAGAATTAGGCTAGATATAAGGAAGAAATTTTTTACCATGAGGGTGGTGAAACACAGGAACAGGTTGCCCAGAGAGGTAGTGGAGGCCCCATCCCTGGAAACATTTAAGACCAAGTTGGGCGGGGCTCTGAGCAACCTGGTCTGGTTGGAGATGTCCCTGCTCACTGCAAGGCGGTTGGGCTAGATGACCTGTAAAGGTCCCTTCCAACCCAAAGCATTCTATGATTCTATGATTCTATGATTCTATGATTCTATGATTCTATGATTCTATGATTTGGGTGCCTACTGTGATGTCTCACTTCAGGAGAACGATGAGCGATTCAGGCCACCTGCTTGCTAAATTTTGTCCGTCTTGCAACCGATGGTGAAGCAAAGCTGCTTTCCAAGAGCAGTGGAAAAGATCTAGGAGAGGTCTTCGCTCCTCTCTGTCTGCCAAGTTCTCAGGGAGTGGTAGAAGGCTGTGAGGCTGAAGAGAGATGTCTGCGGAATAGAGCCTTGTTTTGTGCCGATATGTACACGTACATGTACATAGGGATATAACAAAAAGATTGAAAGTTCTTACTTCTAATAGCACCAAACTGGTCTTTAATAAAGTTGTGGGGCTGATTGCCCTTGTGAATATTTGACTTCTGCAAAAGCATGGTTCTTTCGTTGTCAGAGCAAAGCAGGCAGTCAGCATGTCGTTTCAATACTTGAAATACTTCCAATGGATTTTCATTACTATTTGTGTGACTTCTGCAAATCTGATTTCTAATACACTCAGACACCAACCTGGGACATTTTTCAGCCTCAGAATTTCAGACAGAAGCCTCTGTGACCAGCAGAGGTTATCTCTGCCTTACTTACAGGACTACCTGGGAACTTGCATCTGCGTAAAGTCATTTGGCATACTCTCTCTCTCTCCCTTTTCCTCCTTTTCCCGTACTCTGATGGGAGGGTGGGGATTAATAGAGGGTCTACCACTCAGTTTATTGCCGTCCTGCTTTAAATGGTGAGACATACAGAAAACTCAAGTCCAAAGAGCAGCCTAATTTTTCTGCCAATGCTCAGAGCACGCTTAGCTCGCTCAGACTGCGTTGTGTTTGGTGACAACCACTTCAGTGGTCGCACAACCTCCCTTTTGCACAGCTCCTTCATGGCAGCATGGTCACCCGAGAGTGGTGTCTGATTCCAGCCTTTCCTCCGCTCAAACCGAGGGGTGACCCCCAGCTGTGTGACAGCTGAGGTTTGACGCTTTCAGGGGAGAGGGTCTTCCACCTCTCCTTCAGAGTATCAATTGTTTTGGAAGCAGGACTAGACCCCAAAAGACAAAGTCTCTAGTGCTTAAGGTAGGGATCTGAGGCAGATGAATCCTGGCATACCACTTACTGCTGCTCCCCAGATTAATCCTCTTTTTTATACAGTGATTGTCTACACCACAAAACACCAGTGCTAACCTCCTTTAGCTTTTGTGTTATGAAGTCTTGAGGTCCGTGTAGAGCTTGGAATAGCAATTGTCAGACGAATGAAAACAGCTCTAACTCGGGATTAGCTCTTTAATTCTTCCTAGAAAGAAACTGAGATAAATATATGTAGATTACTTGGGAATGTGATTAATTGTTTTTAAAATTTTGTTTCAATGGGCTGTACTGTTGGTTGGCATCCAAAGGAAGCAATAATTCTGACTCGGACAAGTGATAGATGTCCTGTTGCCTGTTTGTACATATTTTTGATTCCTAGACCACTTCCAAATGATCTGTTAAAAAAGGCAAACCAAAACATTTTGAAATATGCATTCTTGGTGCAGGCCAGACAAGATTATTTATTCTCATTAGTAAACTCTGATCTTTTGTATCTTGATGTACATAAAGTGTCTTCTTCAAATCACAGAGCCACCAAGGACCATTTTCAATGCATTAGCCTGCTTACTAACAGAGTTTGCAGACTAGTGATTATCTGTCCTCTCCCTTTTGATCCGTAGATATTTTGACCCCATGCTTGAAAAATAAAAGGGATAGATTGAATAATTGGATTTCCAACCAGCTTATTTGTACATGTGTAACACAACAAACTTAACTGATCTGCTGCTTTCCAACACAGCCTGCTGCACTTTCATAAGAGTATCTGTCTCCATACCTGTTAGCTATAATGCAACCTATCTTATAAGTCTGTCAGTCATTTTTGCCCTAGATATAATTTTTTTTTCTTTTTCCACAGCCCTTGTATTTTAAATAACTACAAATAAGACTCACCCCCCCCACACACACACACCCTCACACTGATTTTTTTAATGGCATTGGACTTCTCAAAAGTACTTATGGCCCAATTCAGAGGAAAAAATCCCTGCTAAACAGAACTCCTAGAAGGGCTTAATCCTGTTTCAGACAAATTCAGTGAGAAACTACCATCTTTAAACATGTAGGACTAGGCACTGAAAAACCACTCTACCCACAGAAGGGAGCTCAGGGATCTCGCTTTTGTCACATCAGATCCTAAGAACAGAGGTTAGACACATAAAGCAGTAGAACATCAGACTATACCTGTGAGACAATAACCTCTCATCTTTTCTTTTTCTCTCTTTCACAAAAATATTCTGGCTGCAAGCTACACAGTCCTACCTGAGTTTCAGGGCTTCATGGCAGATGTGCAAGGGTTTGGTGAACAGGTCTCAGCTGAGGCCCAGCACAGGCTGTGGTGGACCATGGATGCCAGCGAACTTCGCCTCTCCGTTGTTGCCATGAGTGCTGTGAGAGTAGTTTACAAAATCCCTGCTGAAGGCCACCAGGAGACAGCCGGGCTCAGTACCTCTTGTCTGATGGAAGTCTCCAAGCTCAGAGGGTAAGGTGGGTGTAAGGAGAGTCAGTGGCGACAACTCCAAGAAAGCAGTGAGTTCTTCAGTTTAAAGATTTGTATAAGGCTTGAACCAGCAAACCTTTTTTGTATCTATGCATCTTCAAGCACTTAACAGTCCCAGTTAAGCTGGGAGCTGAATAATTAAAATTTGCAGGGTCATGGGCTTGTTTATTCTGGGAACTCACAGATTATTTCTGATAGGCACAAAATGCAGTGGCATTATAAGGCTTTTCTAGCAAGCAAAGGGTACCAGCAAAGGTCTAGTGTTTCCCTCTGGTGTCCATGAGTGCAGTCACTCCAGCTGAATCATACCACCACTGCTGAGACAGATGGCTTTCAAAAGTAAACGAAGCTGGGCTCAGAAACCCAATCAAAAGAAAAGAGGGCATAGGGTGGTGACAATCAAAATTCTGTATCTTGAGCAAACCACAGGATGGTCACAGCAGAACCAGCCTTTTTGTGAGGGAAGATGATGCCTGAAGGGTGAAGTACAGTAAAGGGAAAAAAGGAGAAAGCCATCTCATTCAAGTCCTAGCGAGAGTATTCTTCAGCAAGGAAAAAGATGCACAACATTTTCTGGACAACTAGACATTGTCTTTTCTCCTGTTCAATCTAAGAAGTGCTTACATGGTAGTTTGACTTGAAAAACAGAGCTAAAGTATCCAGAGTGGTGTCAGGCTAAGAAATGAGGAAGCCATTTCATCTCCCAGCACCATTTAGACTCTTTCTCACCATGAGCCAAATCCTGTAGTTTTTGCCTGAATCCTCATTTTCTTTTGCTTCAATATGCCTCCTGAATTTTGACACAGGTAGTGCTTGTGTGCTTCATTCAACACTGAGTTGCCTAAAATATGGATTAAAAGGTATCAAAACAAGGATTTATACCAGACTTTGGGGCATTTGGTTTTGAAGAATAGCTCTACCTTTTCTTAAATGTTAATATGAAGATTGCCTGACAAGGCCAAAAGGAGAATTTGAAAGTTGGATTCATTGTTTAATATCCATTTCTAGCTGTTTACAAGTATGTTTTGCCTTGTCCTTCCCATTTCTGTTTTATTCCTTCCATGCATTTAGTCAACTCAACAGTTAAATCAGATAATGTTGAATTCACCTCAACATTTATGCCTGGCAACAGCCTTTGTGGTCACAAGGCGATGATTTCATTAAAGGAATCAAGCAAAATTGGAAGGAATGTGGGGTGTGAAAGGGAAAAAAAAACTTTTGTTGAAACATGAATATCTTCCTTAAGACCGTTTTGAGCCATTATAGCTCTGGCACTGTGATAGTGAGGGGATGCGGGAATAAATACCAGACAAGCTTTTCTCTCATTATAACTATTCTGTTTTTTTTCTAAATAGGCCCAGGCATAGTCTCTGCTCAAGCCCCTCCTCTCTCCTCACCAGAAGACTGGTATCAGGTCCACACTGCTCTGCCACATCCCACAGGCATGCAGAAGCACTGCAAATCGTCACCCAAATTTTGTGTCACAACCTCCCATCGTCCCATTTTGCACCAGCAGAGAAGGCCAGTGGCAGCGCGACCCAGGGCAGGGCGATGATGCTGGATATAGCAGCTACCCTTAAAACATTCCCCATTCCTTAAATAACTGCATAGCATTGCTTGCGTGCAGCAGTCTATACCCACGCTTAGAGGTCATGCATATTTTGCAGTATAGTTATTTGGTTGTCAAAGGTATTGCTAATGTTTCAGATAAGGACTGGAATTTTCTATATATAATTAACAGTAGGGGGTAGTGCTTTTTTGGATAACAGGATTTTTGGATGCTGGAAGTTGAAAGAGATTGGAAAAGGGACACGCATATGATCTTTGATAGAAAGTAGTCTGGTGATAATGCCCAGCTCACGCTCCCATCGCTTACCCTGTGATGTTCAGGCCATGCATCAGATGTGAAAAGAATGACTGACAGTGGTGAAACAACGAGTGGTGTCTAATGAGCTCACCGGAGCTCATGACTCCCGGTTTTGACATTTTAATCTGAACCTGCCAGCTTCTAACAGTTTCATTCACCCTTTTGTTTGCCTACAGCTCTGTGTTGTTGAAAATTGGCCATCTGCAAGTCATCTCGTAGACGGTCCTTCCTATGTACCACGAACCTCTCTAACCAGCATCTGTGGGTGTGCTTGACCCCTGTTGTTTTCCACTTCTGACTGACAACCATCCAGCTCCAGGATGTGGCTCACAAGGCTGTCACCTGCCTGCCTTCACATCCCGTACGTACACGCCATGAGGAGGCAGTGGCAAAGGAACCTGGCTCTGCCCAAGCAGCCGCAGTAACTCCCGTGTAGACCACAGGACGACCTCCCTCCCTGGCAGTCCTTGGGGATCCACTGCAGTGCCAGTGTGCATCCCTGAGCTGCTGCGTATGGCATTTGGTGTGGACAGACTGGATGAGCTGCACAGGGGGGCCGAACGCTGGGCTCGGGAAGGACTTCCCCTCCACACCATGGGCCCCATCAGATGTTGCTGTGCAGGGGAGCCGCTCCAGCCTGTCCCAGAGAATAGCTGTGGGACTACGCACGCGGCTGCTGCCGAGGGGTAGAAACTGCACTGACTATGAATCCTTACACAGCAAAGATGCTCCTGACACCTTCATGACTTCTGTCAAAAAATGGTTTACCCAGGTTTATGTGAACATTCCAGTCATACTGCTGACTGACTGGATATACTGTCATTTAAGGGGGTAAGAACTCTAATGTGTTGGCTGTTCCCTTTCAGTCACAAGATACGATGACTGAACACTCCTGAAATCTCATGTTAATGGAGGAGGGACAGAGTCTCTCTACAAATACCATTCTGAAACTTGGGATCCTTTGCTATTTTGAGATCCTTTGACTCTATCAATCCCTGCAATTCATTGTTCCTTGGAGCATTTCTTTCTGCAATGGTCCCACAGGGGAAAGCAGTTTATGGCTTTACTTGCTCCTAGCAGGGTAGCACTGGCTACCCCTGCTTCAGGTACAGGTGAGGTCTGGGCCGGCGCTAACCCCACCACAGCCTCTGACAGCTTTGTGTGTGCACAAAGTATGCTGTACAATTCCCCAAGCAGTTATCAAGCTGGATGGTGAGCCAACAAGGGCCCCAGGTACCAGATCATTAGACAAATTGAAACACAGTCTTTGTGGTCCAGGGGATAATGCTGGGACTCAGACTCTGCCTTAAACTTCCTGTGGGCACATCATTGTGATTCCCCGGTGTCTGGGATTGCCTGTCTTTAAAAGGCAAGATGGTACTCACTCAATGGCCTCAGAGCCATAGATGAAAATAAGTGCTAGGTTTGGTCATTATTCTGGTGGCTCTGGCTCTATATATCAAAAGGTCTACCCAAGTTAAGAAAAGATTCCATTTAGTATGTGTCAATTTAATCTTTGATTAGTTTTCAGTGTTTGAATAATGGATTTTGTGACAGACGTGATGTGTCACGTTTCCAGGCTTGTAGAGAGGAATAATGAGTCTCATGACCTTTCACTTCTCAGGAGTTGCTCAACCACTGAACTGTGATGCTGCAAGCTGCAAATAATCACTTCAGCTGGCTAGAGCTGGGTAGTCCCAGCTCTACATTTCATATCCAGTTTACTTTTTAATGATTTATTTGTAATTTCTGCTAAACCACAGTTAAAGTTATCCAGCGCTTGGCTGCTAGATCAGTAACAGATAACCCTTGCCAACAACACAGTTTGTTTTGAAGGCAAATATAACTAGGAGACTGAGAATAAATTGTTAGGTTAAGAGGTCATATGTGGCAACTAATGCCCTGTACGTGGGAACTAATGCCCGTCTTCTGTCCGAATGCCAAATTCCAGAGCGCGGTGCTGTCATCCGGCTGACCTTCCTCTCTTTGCCCCTGCTGCCCTTGGCCTAAAGTAAAAGCACCTCTCTGTAGTCAGAGCTGAGCCTGAAAAAGAAGAAGCTCACAAAAATATCCTTTCAGAAAAAAAGAAAGGCTTCTTAAAAACAAGTCCTCTTGCGTTCGCCTCCGTCACAACCCACGCTTTGGTACCGGCACCATCCAGGGCCCCAGGGTATTTTACTCTTCAGCTCTCAGATGCAATCCAGCCTGTTTAGTCCTGTTCTCACTGCAGTCTTGTGCTGGGAGCATCAGCCTCACCTTGGGTTGCTTCTTGGGAGCCTTGCCCAGCAGCAGCATCCCAGTCCCTGCACTGCCGTGGTGGGTACATCCCTATGAATTGCACTCCTCACAGTGGCAGGAGAGGATGTAGCGGTAGGTGGCAGTGAGCCGCATGCCCCCGGAACATCGCAACCGCATGGCCTTCAACTTGGAGGTCTGGGGCCGGCAGCAGTGGCAGGTAGAGCGGAAAGGCTGCTTCAGGACTGTGCTGAAAGAAACCATGGGCTCCGAGCGCGATGTCTGGCTGCAGCGCCCTTCACAGCGAGCCAGCAGCACCATCTGCGAAAGAAGAGAGACGGGTTAGGAAACATGTCCCCACGGCTGCCAGCACGCAGCCAACACTGGCAGGTGGGTACCTCATTCCAGTCTGGCTGGTCTTCCTTCACCTACTGCATCTCCCCACCTCACCAAGGGCATCCAGCCCTACGCAGTGCCTTGCCCCTGAGCTGTGCCTGAGATACCAGGGAAGGTAACGCGGGCAGGAGGAAAAGAGAGTCTCCTCCTGGAGTCCTGGGCACTGACACTGATAAGGCCCACGGCTTTCTGAAAGCTGACCTGGGGCTCGAAATGATCACAGCCAGTGCTGCTTTCCAGGCACGGTGACTGTGACTGTGACTTGCTGACCCCAGGTTTGTGGTGGCCAAGCCCTTAAATCATCGTCCAGACTGATACTTCAGTTGGATGTTTTCCAACGTTTTGAGTGTATATGCTAGATCAGCAGAACTGGTTCTCAGTCCATGTCTCAGGTGCTTAGATATATTAATATATAAAATAGAAATATAAAGAATATTCTCGGTTTATTGCTTCTAAAGAAGTAAATTTATATCTCCCTCCAAACATCACCTTGAATATGCATTTGCAACTATATGTGTGTGTGCGTATACTTGTAATTGCATCAGTTGTATCTGTAAAATATATGCACTGCATAGCATAAGGCAGTGAAAATGTAAACAAGATGAACTCGTTACCAAACATGAGGATTCACTAGTGAGGTTTTCCAAAAGTGGTGCAGGCTCCATGGTTCTTCTTCCTCTGAGTTCACCAACTGAGCTGTGACCAGAGCAAGATAACTTGCACAACAGGAGGCACTAAGGAAGCAAAGTCCGTGAGGAGTCACCTACTTCCCTTCCCAACAACACCTTGTTGAGCAGATGCTATGGATGGAGTCTCTTAAGCCCTATAGAAAATGTGGAAAGTAAAAGGATCTTCTAAAGCTCAGGAAACCATGTGGGTAGAAACAGCTGTTATCTCCTTGATAAGTGTTGAACAAGTTTAAACAAACTCTTACACATTCACAGAGACTGAAATATTATTGAAGCCCAGATCAGCTATTTCACATTAACCGGCACAAACTTCAGAATCAACTTATTGTATCGTCCCAACAAGGTCAAAATGTGGCAGAAGTGAGAAAGTAGCCAGTAAAACAGTTGTAAGTGTATCCTATTACCCAGGAAGAATATCACATTTTAACCATGCTACCCATATCTCATGTTTTTTCCAGAGAATCTAAAAGGATAACTACAAATGTGACAGCAAATATTTTACAACATTAAACACTTCTGAGCTTCTTTCACTACACGTGATTCTGCAAATCTCCAAGTCTTGCAAGCAGGTATATCAAATGTTTAATCTTCTCTTTAGTCAGAGTCTTGAGGAAAGATGAAAGACAGAGAGAATATTCCTAGTATAAAGTACGAAATAGCAGCACTGCCTGTGTCCATGGGAAAGGCACTGATCATCCATAAAGCACATACTTTGTACAGTACTCAAAAATGACTCTTCCAGAGTATTTGAATGCTAAGTTGTTTGCTTGGAAATGTATTAATATATTAACAAGTATACTTCAGTCAGCACAGACAGGTCTCAAGGAAGATGTCTTCATGAGTTGATGATTAAGGGTTGGTACCATCTTGATCCTTGGTTTAATTAAGACATGGGTTCTTCTGGCTCTCCGATAAATTTAACGTTCTTCATGATTTGTAGCATAATTTTATGGTCTCTTTCCTGTGATGCTGCCTATTCATAAGCAAATCCACTTCAGCTGTTGGTAGTGATAAGGTGGGAAAAAAACTTCAGTGTACTATTGAGCCACATCCTGGCTTTAGATATGTCAGCTGTGTCAAGCTCCTTAATACCAGTGTCTTTTGTGTATATGAGAACGGGGAAAGGGACAATTGTTACAGTGCTATCAACACTTTACTGACGGATAAAGATCCACTTTTGTCCCCTGGTAAACAAAACTCACTTCCCGTAGTGACAGGCAGGCAGCTGGTGAAGAGCTACACAGGTATCTAATCTTTCCTGTGTTGCAAAGGAAAGACAGCGGATTGGGACATTTTAAAAAGTTAGTTTCCTTCCCAGGATCTGGACAGCTCATATTAGGTCTCCCACTTTGACCAGTTCACCAGACTGTGTGCAGGCTCTGTCACAGGCTAGTCCCATGCCCTCAGCTGAAGAGGAGAGTGAGGCACAATCCAACAGCTGTTGGCAACTGCTGGAAGGGGAGTTACAAGGACAAGGACAACGAAGCCAAACACTCCTCAGTAGTGGCAACAGGGGACGTGCAATGGCCACAAGTTGCTTTTTGGGAGGTTCAGAGACCCTCCAGAGTCCCTTCCAATCCACATTTCTATGGTTCTGTGATTTCAGCCCAAATGTGACAGCACACATTGCTGTATGGTGGAGATGACTTCTAACGATTGATGCTTCTGGAGCTGGAACAGTTAGTCATTTCTGGTACTGTTACCCTAAGGATTTTTTACGGCATGCATCTGCTCCTGCATCTGCAGGTACTTTCAGAAATGCCAGGGAAAAAACCAAACCAACCCCCGAGGAATAGGACTAAGGACTACAATGCAACGGCGTAATTATAGGGCCGAATTATTTGATGTGCCAGTATCAGTGTCTGAATACGTTTCTTATGAACAACAAGCTTTCTAATGCATAAACAGTCAATATTTCTTCAATGTGCAGCTGCATTTATAATTGCATAGCAAGGCTTGTCTTTAAAAATATGTTTTATTCTCAAATTGTAATCTCAAATTTTGCTGGCTACTTAGTTTTTTGTGAGTGTGGTCAGTAGTCATATGATGTAAAATTACACAGTGTTGGGTTTATGCCCTAGTTTTGGATGACAGTGTACATTTTTACAAATGGCGCAGCACCATGGGCATCAAGTCAAACTTGAGACATAAAAAATTTGCAGATTTCCCATTTTAATAGCTTGCTAAACTTCTGGGCTGACCTGAAGTCCTAAGCAACATTTAACCTTCCCCTCCTCATAAATCCAGGACAGCACCAGTGGATTTTGGCAGGTGTGCAAATGAGCTGGAAATAGCATATACTTTAAAAGCTTTGCTTTGCCATTTAGTCAATCGCACCAGCTGCTTATTGCATTGTATACTATAGCGCAATAGAGATTATCGCCTAAATAATTAGTAATGCTATGATGGCATAGCACAGTAATACAGTGGGTGTATATATAGTAAAAACGTGTGGGTATTTTATAACCTGATACGTGTGCCTCTTGTCTCCCCACGTCCCCTGTGCATGTGAGGCCGTGCGTGTCACCTTGCAATGCTGGATCCGGAAGCACAGCGCGCTACAGCGTGGGAACTGCGGGAGGTCTCAAGTGTATGAGCAGCTAGGGAAAAACAGATTTTCTTACCTAAAGTCACCAGTCTCATAGGTATCTGGACAGCCACAAAAGAAAGCAACCTGAATGTGAGGCAATGTTTGGCTCTGATCTTTTGAGCTGTATTCTGGAAATTCAGAAGTTGTGAACTGGTTTGATATTAACAGTGTTTGTACTCCTCTCCGGCAACAAGCTGAGGCCCAAAAGCAGATGGGCTGAGATGCACGAGAACAGGCTTTCACACAGTATCCATGGCCTGGCTGCAAGCAGGCTTTGCTGAAAACCTCCTGAGCTACCTCATGACCAGATGTCTTCAAACATTTGCTAAATCTTTCTTCATCTGGTCTGTGTCTCTCAGGGCTGGATTCTTTACTGCGAGGCTGTCAGTGGTAGCGCTCTTCTGGCACATCTGGAGGAAGCCCTTGTGACAGGCAATACCATGATTTAGGAGGCTCTAGTTGCAGCAGCGAGGTGATCCAGCACATGGAGAGCCAGTGGGTCTCCGTGATAGAGGTCAGGTAGAATCCAATATGGTCAGGAAAGGCAATACCTCAAGAGCTGACACAAACATTTCCTTGAAGTCAAAGGAAACACTGTTTTTCAGGAACAAATGACCTTCTTCCATCCCTCTTTTGTGTCTCCCTTATACATTCTGTTACTGTAATGGACTACGTTTCTGAAAGCTTTGGAAACCTGTTTTCAACATCTGTCTGAGGTCACAAGCAAGAGGGATTTTAATGATTAAATTATATTAGATGGATGTTTCCAAATGTAACAAAACTACTTCCCGTGTGGGTGCAATTGGCAACATCCACAGAGAAGCACAGTGGACATAATCCTTTTTTAACCAAGATGGACAGCAAACGTAATATGTTGTGCAATTTCTGAAGCCATTTTTAACTTCTGTAATTCTATGCTGCACTAAAAGGGAAAACATGCAGAGTGAAAAAGGATGGCTCAGTGGAACCAATATATCATGCCAAAAAAGGGCAAAGTCTCTTCCTGACACCGATTGTCAGTCCAAGCTCCACAATGGAAACTCAGTGGAAACAAGAAGTACCACAGTTCCCTCAGCTACTCCAACAGAACCTTCCTTTTTTTGACTTGTTTATATTTCATCACAATATATATAGGAACAGAGATTACATCTAATTTTCATTAGCAAATATAATATTGGTCTGTGTTTATGTTCTAGATCCAGAACAGAAGCCGTATGTCTAGCACGATGATTCAGATCCCTGAGAATTTAAAAAAAAAAGCCCAATTTAACAAACAGAGACAAGTTTTCTAGGAAATGCCAAAATTATTTCACTTTGTATGGAAACTGTTTTCATTTCATTTTCCACTTCATGAGAAATTCCATACAACTTGCAGTATTGTTTAAAAACTCTTTGGGAAGCCAGGAGATGTGATAATATTTTCAAACATGATTTCTATTAAAGACTTGATTTAAAAAAAGTCACTGACATTTTTGTAGTCAGAGTTACATATGTTTATGTCAACAGCTTTTTTCTCAAAGATGAGTTTTGAAATAATATGGTTTTCATTACAATGCATTCTGTGTTCTCATTTCCATCAGTCCCACTCCTAAAAGCCTGATTGCTTTTCTTTGTCATCAGGGATGCTAAGAAATTGAGTTGGTGGTGGGTTTCCTTCCTTCCTTCCTTCCTTCCTTCCTTCCTTCCTTCCTTCCTTCCTTCCTTCCTTCCTTCCTTCCCTCCCTTGGCTGTGTAGGAAGCGATGTCCTGAGCACAGCAGAAAATCATGGCCAGAGGTGAGGCAAGGGCTGACTGCGGGCAGGCAGGAATGTGTGGAGCTGCGGGACTGGGACTGCAGGGGCAGCAGCCTCAGGGTGAGTGCCCAGCTGGCCCAGGGACAGAAAGGCTTGGCTGTGGCAGTGGCCGCTGGAGAGCTGGCAGTGATGTGCGGCCAAACGAAGGCAAAGACATGCTGTGAGAACCTGCTGCAGCCAGGAAACGGTGGTGGGTAGATGATGGCCCTTGGGAAAGGAGAGACCAGGAGGTGTCAACCCTTTGGCCCTGGGCCAGAGAAGCCCCATCCTTCATCCTCCAGGACTGAATTGCCTCTGGGGCTAGTCTGGGACCTGTTATGTTTATCCTTTTTTGACTGAGGCACCGTGCCAGGACAGTTATACTCTGCGTTTCTCACCACACTAGCGAAATCACCACTTGTTACTCATTTGCTCTTCTGTATGTAGAGGGGCAAAGGGGGATCCTACCCAAACCTGGAGACCAAAGGGCCTCTGAGGGCCACCTGCCATCTTGCCTGTGTTACACACCACAGCTCCTTCTGCCCTCTGGCAGCACAGGGAGCCGAGAACGAGGGCCAGTCGGGTGCAGCATTGCCCTCCTGGACAAAATCATCGTGGTAGCCATGGCTTCTCAGGTGTAATCGGTGGTATGAATTGCCATGGGAGGGGAGGGCTGCTAGCACCCCCCTGCCAGGATGTAGAAACCACCCACACTTTTCACCTTTGCCTTACACTGGAGTCAACTGCAATAAAACCAATTTTGCACAAACAGATGCATCTCTGCAGCTCTGTCTGCTGATTCTGGATGTTTCCTGGATGGTAAGAAGATCTAGTCTAGGCTAAGAGCGAAGCAAAAGATCTTTCTTCAGTCGCAAGTAATGCACGATTTTACTGTTCGAACTCAAGAGCAGCAGGGCGAAAGCCTCCGATCTCCCACCCGCCTCCCATCACTCTCTTACCCAGCACAGGGCTGGTGAAAGCATTGCTGCTGGCAGATGTTCTGTTAATCCAGGGATGTGGGTGCATAAGGCAAAGCCACTTTCTGTGGGGCACAGGGATGGGCCAGGCGGAGACTGTACATCTGAATAGGCACGGGGTTAACTCAGCCGCAAGAAATTAGGACAAGATGGATGGGAACAGTAAGGATTTTCCCATTGTTTTTCCCCATTCTTTTTCTCCACACAGTGAAATAAATGACTGTAGGCTACATGTGCGGGCTACTAAACCATTCTGACACAAAATTTTTCAGGCTTCAAATCTCAAATGAAAGGCAATCTTGTTTTTCTTTCTGCTCCTAAGCCCTACAGTAATATCCAATTGTCATTCTGCATGAAAACAAAGGCCTTGAAACCAAATGGGGAAAAACATTAGCAATGTTTTTCACATTCTTTTTTTATTACCATTTTACAGCTTGATTCTTTATCTCAGTACTCGACCTCCAAAGTTGTAAGTTTCCATACTCTGGATTAAACACTCGCTTGAAGGAGGGGGTGACTGGGATGGTCTGAACTTCAAAACTGGTCCATCTACTTGGTGCTGGTGGCTGAGACCCCAATGTGCTCCTTTGAAGCTTACCATTTACTGCATGTTTGCTTTACCATCATGCTGTGTTTCTCCTTTTGAAAAGGTGAAAAGAGACTCAAGAGCCTTTCTCTCCAGCCCCAGTTCTGATGTATGCGCTCAGTTGTTTCTACACCTCTATGCCTCTGCAGCTGGATTTTGGTAATAAGAAATTTGTGCAGAGAAAAATCACTCAAAATGGCTCATTTTAACAACTCTGCCGACACAGCACCCTGCTGCGAAGGGTTGAGGAAGGTCCTTACCTTTGAGCTACACTTGTAGAGGGGATGGCTGATGGAGTCGACATAGTGATGCCTCATACAGCGGCTGGGGTCGGAGTCGATCATGAAGGAACTGTCCGTTTTACTGTCTGTGTCTCCCATCATTGCCAAGAGCGAGAGCATGGAAATCGAAGCCGCAAGTACATGTTTTCCCATTGTCGAGGAACTTCTCACTGATAACAGCAGAGGGAGGTAGAGTATTAAAAAAACTCCAGATACGGACAGCCAGTTCCTTTCCAGGATGGTGAAAAGTCTGGTTTAAGTCTCTTAGCTGTCATTCTTCTTCTCGAGTTGGAGTTTTCGGAGATTGTAATCCGTCAAAGAATCTCCTGCGTAGCTGGAATAAAAACAAGATAAATCACAAACCTGACCAAGAAGAGCTCTGGAGAAAAACAGACATAAATAATGTTAAGGCACACAGGATTTTTGCTAGCCAAAATATACTCTCTGAGTGAGCATCATAGCCACAGTAGGTAGACTATATGGCATTAGGAAGCAGATGTCAAGGCCTTGTTACTTCAGGCATTGCTCTATCATTTTACTGGGGAGAACCTTTTGACCTTTAACATCACAAGGGGTGCAATGCCAATCTTTTCCACTCGGTGATGTCTCTAATGGGTTCCCCTCAAAACTGGTGATTAGTAACACATCAGGGATTTCTGCAAATTGAAAGCACTGCACATCCACTCAAAGTGTCAAAGGGGGGCAAAGCTAGGCTGCCTCCTGCATTACAGACTGGAATTTCTGGCCTAGGTAACACATGGAAGGGCTGGAGACAGGTTAAACCCTGGATCTAGGGGCTATGTGCCGGTCTCCTGTGGCTGCTGTGCTGCAAGGACAAGGGACATCCCCAGGATGGAGGCATGCTTATGGTCCAAGCCCAGGAACCAGCATAGCTGTATGCCAACAAGCTTGCTGAGCACTGACCTGCACTGCATGGAGGACTGCCTAGGTCTCTGGCCGCCCTGCCTGCCTGAGTACCAAACTCACATGCACACGGGTGGGCATGTTTTACCTGCCTACTCATCAGGCTGCACTTGCTCAGTGTCAGTCTCTTCCCCACTAATTAAAGAGCAGCATCTGAAAAATACACCATAGTCCGTAATATCAAAGTACATCCCAACTATCAGTTGGGAAAAAACATATATGCAGGTGGAGTCACACAGATTACCACTCAAGCATCTGGATTGCTGGTGCATGTAGAAGACCAGGAGATCCCCCAGAAAACAGGTGAAGGACAACCCCCAAAACACTGCCCAGAGCTCTGTACCAGCAGGTAAAGGAGGGCATCTCCCTCACCTGCTTCATCGCAGCCCCTGGATTCTTCTCACATGGGTGTCTCAAATGGATGATTTGATTTTGCTTTTCCTGCAAACAGCTACAGCTTGAAAGAGCTGTGAATTATCCATCTAAATATAACCCGGTGAACCAAAGGATAGTCATAAGCAGAGTTAGAAGTGTGAGGACGTCCTGAAGAAACTTACGATAAAATAGTTCTCTGGTCATGCAGAAATGCTCCCCTAGAGCCTCTTGCCTATTTAAAGAGCTGATGATTGCCTTATACAAACATCTTACAAAACTGTTTGCTGGCGATGCTCTAAACCGACTAATACTCATCTCCCAAACAGCCTGAAATGACGAGGCCTCCCCACCAGAGCACTTGATGATTTGTGTAATGCTTTATAGCTTGCTCGAACACTTTTGTGAGAGGAGTGCAGAGCAGTGAGAAACACTTCCAGAGTTCATCCAAGTTGGGAGTCAGGACTTGTCAGACTGAAGTGACATACAAAGTCTCATGCTGGGAAGAAACGTAATTAGGGATGCTTTGTATACTGGACATTTTTAAAAGCCTTTTTTGAGTTTCAAACTATTGTTCATGTGCCTAAGTAGGAAAGGAGAAATGATATGACTGCAGATTTAATAGACAATGTATTTTGTTTCCCCGGAGTCTGACCTGTAACCTGGTGTATTTTCCTCAAACAAATGTTTTTCAGTGCATGTGGCATTAAAAAAATACTATGTCTTTGCAGTATAAGAAGCTTAAACAACACTGAACACTTAGCATCTCAGATACATTTATGCACAGTCTCATTCATGTCAATAAATATCTCTCCAAGCATTTCAGCAGGGTAAGAGAGAAATCTCTCACTCATGGGAGCTGGGACATACTCCTTCCCAGAAGTGAACTGTACTACTCTGATTCATGCAGACGATGCCCAAGGATTAGCTAACAGGAGGAGTGATGCACTTTTTTTTTATACTTAACCTTTTACCTACATTCCTATTCTTCTTTATAAAGAGGCTGACCAAAACACGCTGCTTGGCAAGGGCTCTCTCCAACATAGTTAATCAGTATTACACACCCAGTAATTCCCTCTCTGTCCAGATAAATTTACTTGATATTGGACGGTCTCATCTCATGTAATATTACATCCAGGTATCCCTATTTCCCACTCTCTCTGTCCCACTGTTAATTTTGTGCTTCTATATCTTTCTATGGTTTTGATCAGTATGATTTAATACAGTGAGAGAAGTCTGGAGCCCTGGCTCGGTTTTCAAAGGCTTATCTCTCTAGTTTTCTTCAGGAAATAATTGGATGACATAGAGTCCGCCTCATGAAAACAATCTGAGAAAGCTGGAAAGAAGCAGGGAAAAATGTGAGAAAAGGAAGATGTCTGTACCTTCTTCAGGATAAGCACAACACAATACAAAAAGTATTAACACTTTCGCAATCTTTTATAATTTCCCTGATACTTCCCTGGCAAAGAAATGTAGCAGGCTTTGGTAACAGAACTTTGAAACAAGAAACAAGTACTGTTATCACATATTTGTTAGTAAAAAGAGAGACCATGGATGTAAATGTGACCCATTTTTTGTGAAAAAACTCTGTGCAGTTGTTGATAGACATACTGGCAAAACGAGTGTGTAGCTATTGGAAGCAGGACTGCAGGCAACACCGGGCTATTTGCACATACCAGTATCTCCTGACGTACCTATATGAAGTATACACATAGACTGTGCAAGAACATATGCCATATATAATTGAGATATATGGGAAAAAATTCTCACAGGGACATTTAAACATATAGAAGTTCGTATGTAGATTTTTGATTGCATAAAAAAGTCTAAATATTTTCACTCAGGTACATGACATTTTCCATTTCCAGCTGATATTGTGCAATGGCATTTCACTTTAAATTAGCATTCTTTTTTTAAAAAAAAAAGGTTGTATACTTCTCAAAATGCTGTCTGAAATCATAGAATCCTAGGCAGTACATAATATCAGGTGTGACATATGTAGCTTCTACTCTACCCTTCTGTCCAAAACCAGAAGCAAGTACATCTGTAAGCATTAATCATTATAGCTGTACTTATGACGACCTTTTGTTTCATTTGGAAAACACACTTTTTTAATCAAAATCAACAATTTCAGCTGTTTTTAACTCAGTTTCTTTTCGTGTGAAAAACTGTGGTAACCAGCTCATCTGCCAAGCTAACAAAAAGGAAGCTAAAATGCTTCCTCTTTACAACGTCCTGTAAAGAAAAAGATGCAAAGGTGACTTCATATTCTCAGACTGAAAATTGGCTACAAAAATATTTGGCCTAGCAGTGGATGAAAAATCACTACTTTCCATTTTTTCAGAATTCGCTGGTATGGGCATTACACATTGCTAGTAACAGGCTTACGATGCCCTTTCCATATAACTACTTTTCAGGAATTCATAAGAGATGTAACTTGCTGAAAGCCGCTACAGCTGTTACCTGAAACTGCTACAGCTGTTACCTAAAAACTGCAGGGAAAAATAGAAGACATCCTGAAGAAAGACCATATGAACATACAATCCATGACTGTATTGCACATGGATGTAGGGGCACAGTTGGGGTTATTTTTCCAACTTTGTGTTGCTATTAACTGATTTTTGAATGCTGAAATAAAGATTTCTTATCATAGTCCTAGTATCATTTAGAGAGTGGTGAAGGTTAGGATTTTGTTTTGCTTTAAGGACAGAAGAAAATTCCATCATCTGGAATTATTTAGCCAGTCACTTTGTGAGAACGTAAACAGCAATTCCCTTTTTGCTATGCATCTTGGAAAAAATAGAGAGCTGAGCAATTCTCCAAAGGTCTATTGGATCTGCACTGCTTTTACCCTGGAAGGTAGGAAGGGAGCAATGGAAAAGCTCTTTTACGGTGTACTTCTACTTAGCTGTTCTCCGCTTTTGACCCTCCTGAATTAGGCATGCACGTATGTTCAGCTTGGCCTTTGTCTGCTGTGCATTTTCCATGTTTGAGACTCCTGCTTGGCGATGAGGGTACAATTCAAGTCACTTAATGCCTTTTATGTTTCAGACTCTGCCAAAATCCCATTGGAGCAGCCGCGTGTATATATAACTAAGCCTGGCCTTGCATGCTGTGTATATTCAGTAAACACAATTACTTGGATCCTACCATGTGGTTCACTCATTCTGAATTTGTTATGTAAACAGAAGAGTTACAAGACTACTCAGTTTCTCCAAACTCCAGCCCTGAAAAAGTGTCGCTAACCACACATATGTATATGCCTGTGTGCGTGTAGTTTGCCGCTGCTATTCTGGTAAAAATGTCACCAAGATATTTATGAATCCAAAATGGATTTCTCGAGATCTTTATCTAACCTGGAAACATTTGGGCCAGAAAAATGAGGATCTGGGGGCTTTGCACTCCAAGATCTGGAGTGGAGTGGAAATGACTATGTTGGGCAAGCTACACCCTCAGGTTACACCGGGGTTTGTTCTGCAGGGTTAAACTCCCCACTGCCATGAGAAGGTCCATGAAAGCGGCTGGGGATGGGAAGGGTGGGAGGAGAGATCTGCGCTGGAGCCGACCCACAGTCCCCCAGCCCCCGGCATGGGGTAGCATTGCGGTGTCCATGCTGCTGCCACTGCCTGGCCACGGTGCTAGCACGGTGACCCATCGCTGGTATTTCTGACTGACAGGTCTGAGCTCTTGGGGAACTTCAGAAACCACCATTTCTGCTCCTGCAATGAGCTGCCGAGGCCTCAGCTGGGCTGTCAGCTGGGGGCCCCTGTGTACAGAGCTGCCCCATGCTCAACCACAGCTCCCAGACAGCAGCAGCAGCGGGCCTGCCCTCCTGCCAGGGCTACCCTTGTGAAGGGGTATCCCTCTCCCAAAGCCACGTGTGGTTCTGCATGTCCACGCCTCAAGTCTCGCTCTAAGGCCACGTGTCCGCTGGGACATTAAAGCCCACTGGAGCAGCTCTCCAGCCCTGTGGCCTGTGTTTTACCACGCCTGTGTGGCGTGGTCTGTTCCCAGACCTCTCCAGCCTCCGCAGCACTCGGGTGGCTTCCAGCCCACGCAACCACCTGCACCATCACCAGGAACTTCTTGGGAAGCACTGTATGCTGTGGGACAAAATGGTACAAGTGACCATTTGAGCAATTGAAGAGAACAGTTATCTAGTGGGAGAGATGACCTAAGACACTGTGCCTGATCCTGCTTTCTGTTGAATCAACTCAGAGACTTCATCAGCTCCAGTGTACGTTTTAGCTCTGTAAATAAATGTAATCGTTGTCTCATCTAGTTATTTTACTGTGGCCTTTTCTGCTCCAGCAGTGAAGTAGCTGGGCTCCTATATGCGCTGTCAAAACCCTTGCTCTGCTCTGCAGCCGCCTTGCTAAACACCTGACTAAGTCACCGAGCGGCCATGTGGCAGCGGGGATGCAGCAGGTGAACACGGGGAACTCCATTTGTTTGGGAAACACCTCCATGCAGCACTTACACAGGTTTCTCCCACTCCCGAGACAGGGCAAATACCAAACAAAATATTTTGAGTGAGATCCTGACACGTCTAAATAAGTGAAATGCTTCCCTGGGACCTTGTTGTGCTAAATGAGCATCAGCCCTGCTGACATCCAGCTGTGCCAAAGCTTATTCCCTTTGACACTGAGGGGAGTGTTCTCACCCACCGTACAGGAGCTCCATCCACCCATTACACAGCAGGTTGAAGGGCAGAGTGCGCCTGCACAGAGGGTACACGTGCCAGTGTAATTACAGGCACTCCTGGCTGGAGCTGGTGGCAGCTGGTGGGCAAGAGGAGAGGGGAAGGAAAACGGCGGTAGAAAGGAAAACAGACTCAAAAAAAGGTGCTTAAGCCTCTTCATCTTGGTGTCCACAGCAGGGAAGCACATCTTCTGGTCCTACTGAAGCTGCCCTGTCCTACCACCTGTCAGCCAGCAACTGCAGAGCACTGTCCCATAAAAACCAAGAGGAGAAAACGGACAATACCTCTGAGCAGTCAGAAATGTCAAACACGTTGATGATAGTTGAAAGGAGCCCCTGGACCTCATTTTCAGCTGTGAGGCTTCGCTAAGTCTTTTAATATTTCAGGGGATGAATACCTGTGACTGTAAGCAGACTAAAAATACAGGAAGACCATGGTATTTGAAGCATAGGAAACAACACAGTAATTGCAGCAAATATAGTGGAAGAACTCACTGCTGCAAGGACCCCGAGGAGCATCAGCAGGCATGGAGTGAGCACGCATGGGACTGGTTCCCTGGGCTTTGATGGGGCACCTTGAGTAAGGCCCCCACAAGTGTTCACGCGGCGGGGACCCGGTGCATGAGGTGGAACAAATTAAGCTGAACAGTACTTGAGCTGGCTGAGCTTCGCTCTCCTTTTGAAGTTTCCAAGAATATTTCCAGTCCTTCAGGTAGCTGGGAGAGGGGGAGCTAACAGCCGGTTCCTGCTAGGAGGTTGAAACAACAAAGTCTAGTGGGTACTGCAAGCTGGCGCCCCGCCAGCAGACAGGTACAGGCCAAAGTGGAGAAAAGGTTTTTAATACACTCGCAAAGAATAACTACTGGCGGACAAAAGAGCGCTTGTATTTTTATTCTTTCCTCTTCCTGCTTCCAGGAAACTTTAAATAGATTGATTAGGGGCGTGTATGGGATCTCTCTCTAATGAGCTAGTAGAGCCGTTTAATGGCGAGGTGATGCCAGCCCTGGATTTTTCTTTATTCTTGTGTCTCACTGAATATTCGAGTAGTCATGGTATTGAGTCTGGGACCGGAATTGAGAGGAATACAGTTTTCAAGTTGCTCATCCAGAGGGTGCTGGAGGGGACCACTCCTTGGTGAAGCACCAGGTGCCGAGCCGAGCTGTCTATGTAAGGCCACCATCCCTCTCAGGAGGCAAACCAGCAAGGGTGGCTGCTGGCTNAACTGAAAATACTCCCAGCCAAGCATTAGCTACAGGATCTGCTTCAGTAATTACCTCTACTTTAGTCTTATGACCCAATACAAGGCAAAATGACTCTTGGCCAAGTTACAGGTTGCTGAGAGGTCTAGGGCATTCGGGCATGTGTCCTCTACCTGTTGGAGTGTGTTGCAAGCAGGTGGGGAGTTTTTGTTCTCTGTCTTTTACATATTTTCTAGAGAACATAAAGGAGTGCAGTTATCAATGGATGCAGGAGTAGGAATGGGTTTCTTGTTCTTTAACACTAAGCAAAGACATCCCTGCCACTGGGACCAGCAAAGAGTGCCATGCATGCTGGAGACAGCACATGATTGAAGGGGATATTCCCTCTTTTCTGACCCTAGGGGCAAAAATCTCTCTTCTTTTGTACACAGGCAAAATTCAGACCACCATCCCCATACCTCGGCCTCCAATAATTAGGGAATCTAAATATTTGGCTTATGGTAACAATTTTATGGCTTCTAACAAGGGGAACAGCGTTGCCCTAGGTCCCACTCTCTTTGAGCCGTGCTGCTATGACAGTAATGTGATTGTCACTGCCATGGTATGCTTAACCTTTGCCAAACCAGAGCTGAGGCATTAACTCAGATCCTCAACTCACATGTCTTAAAGGGCAACATAACCTGTGCTGCCTCCGCACTGCCAGACCGACACAGTTTGAAGTTCAGTAATAATAAGCACGTAAATGTGACAAGCGTAAGCTGTAACAATGATGGATGCAAATAGAAAAATAACAAAGAGAAGCTGAAGAATAGCTATGCGGTGGAATTCCTGGGAGCAATGTCTCCATAGCATCAGCAGCCTGATACCCTGACACCAGAAGAAAAGCTACACTCGTCTGTGGAAGAAGGGATCTCCATACCACGCAATGAAATTCCAGCAAACAGGACAAGCACTGATGGTGTCTGGAAGTGGTAGTACCACTGCTACCCAGCTAATAGTCTGAATTAGATTATGTGAAAAAAGAAGGAATATATAGACGGCCAGCTGCTCAAAGGCTTACTACAACCTTGCTTTTATTGTTCTGCTAAGTTAGAGGTGGGGCATCAGAGGGATTCCTAACATACCACTACTGAGAAATTTTAATATGTTCCACACTGACACATATAAAAAGGAAATAACAGCTGATCATAGTCAGTGGAGACTGCAGCATCTCTTCATATGCATGCACAGAAGTGTGGGCAAAGTGGGATTCTCTTGGCCAGTGAGACTCAGGCACCCGAGCTAACCTGACACCAGCTGAACCTTTCTCCTGCCATTGAGCTGAGTTTCGGTGAAAGGGCTGTTGAGCGGCGAGCAAGACAGCAGGAAAAAAGGTGATCTGGGCATGGCTACTCGCCCCATCCCAAGATACCAGGACGCATAGAAGGGCAGGGGAGATGAGAGGCTGCACATTTAACACTGATGAAAAGAAATACATGTTTACACAACCGACAATGATCCAGGGGAACAAGATATCACAGAGGACAAAAGTTTAGCTGGGCTCACAAAAGGACCTGTTATGTATGGGAGGGTTACATCTTCAAGGATTTTTTTTTTTAAAGAGTTTTTGGAAGGGTTATAAACTCTCAGGACTCTGAGAGTTTAGTTGATGGGATTAGGGAAAAATCCTTTGCCACAGCAAGTTACCCCGTAGCTGCCTGCCATGGGGTCTCTGTGTCTTTCTTTGATGTGGCCGCTTCCAGCCTCCCTCAGGAGGTGTGTTATTCAAATAACATGGGACTGTGGCATGGTCTCATGTAGCTAAACTTCTCTAAAACTTGTAGAGACAAGTCTCTCCTCGTACTGAGTAGGACATTAGAGGCAGAGGAGTTAGTAGTATTTGTAATACAACTATCAAATATTTATAATTGTATTTACAATGGCAGTACTTGGGAAAAAAAAGGGAGGTATTTTTCTTCTACTTTCAGTTAAAGAAATAATCTGCCAGACTTGTTGCAAAAATAGATGTCTCGGTGGCTTCATGCAAGCTTTGCACCACAGAGAGTCAACTCTCTCCAAGGTCCGAGAACAACCTGGAGCACTTCCTACTGCATCTGAGAGCAGACAAGCTGGGAAGGGGACACAGTCGGCCCCAAGGGAAACGGGGAATGAAGGGGACTCCAGGAGGACTCCCTATCAGATGATTCACCATGGGCATCAATGCCAGCTCCCAAGGAGGTGGCTCACTTCCTTCCCACCTGAAGAAAAGAGATTGCAATCCTGACAACTCAAGCAAGCAAGAACACACAGATGCTATCACAAGCCTCGATGGCACATGAGGGGTTGTTCCAGTGGGGCAGACGGCTTTTGCGGAGATCAGCCATGCGTAGGTAGCTACCGGGGGTATTGCTACTGCAAACTGTCACAAGACTATCCGTAACATGTATCCTGCTCTGCAAGGGGGAATTGTCCGTGTACATGCATCTGATCAAAAACAGGCACTGCGCAAACCCAGGAAACCTACATGGGATACCTTCAGGTAAAGATCTGAGCTTGTGACTAGAGTCAGCAGCAGCAGCCCCTAATTATACCTCTTCACTAAATCAAATTGCATTTTATTTTGTAAACTTGAAACATCTGTTCCTTCTGCATTTACTTTTAACTGGAAAATCTTAAAGCATCTTCCTATAATACCAGTATTGCAAATAAGATTTCATTATGCCAGCAAGAGCACGACAAGGTATATATTGGGAACCCCTGATTCAAGCTGGCAAGTAATTACTCACCAAATAGCTCTATTTAGGTCGAGGGAATTATTCATGTGTATAACTGCTCACAAATACAAGTAAGGTCCCACAGTCTGAGCAAACATGAGCATCATCAGTAATTCAAAAGGAAAAAAAAAAAAGAGGTCCTAAAATGTATATGTTCTTTTGAGGGGGGGCAAATAATAGCACTGTGATTATTACAGCCGCATTTATTGACCCCACCAGGCAGCTGGGTTGCTTCTATTAGAAAATAACTTTTCAATAAGGAACTGGTTTGAAGTGAATTTGTGCCCACTGTTGGTTTGAAATAATTATTTGCCTGTCCTTTTCCAATATGCAGAGGTCTCACCTCTCAGCCACTACGACAGTTACGAGGCTTTAGGAAGGGTTAGTAACATTTAGCATACAGGGAACACTTTTTTCATCTTTAAAGAGCTGCAGAAACCTTAACAAGTTATTTGTCATGCCATCTGTCCCAGGCAGAAACAAGTAAGATGTGTTATGGGGAGGCTATGGGAGAAATGCGAATGAACTTGAGGGGTAAGATGAGAAATCTGCCTGACAGTCCCACAGGAGTCAGTCCACATACACTGTCTTGCAAACTCAGGTTTGACACAAGAACAGTAGCCCCCTCCCCCCCCAGCACACACTCTGTGTGAGCCTGCCTTGCTGACACTACAGCAGTTAGCTAATGTAGTACCGAGATTGCTCTTCACGTGGTTCAGCTTTGCTACTCTGTTTTTCTGCTACTGGACCCATTCATTTGAACTTTTATAGAATTAATTCACTCACCTGAATCCTAGCAGGCAGAAGGGGCTTGCTTCCTCAGCTGGCCTCTCTCGGGGCAGTGTCCATTCCTGCGCCTCACAGTTACACTGCACTGACACTTTACTGCTGGGCTCATACAGTGAAACTCTTCTTTTGTCCCAAAGACACAGAGAACAGTTATGCTCCTGCCTCTGACGCTGATACACAGCAAAATGGTCTGCCAGCAAAGGAGGAGAGCCTCCCTCTCTCCTTCAGCAGGCGGTCCGGGGTCCTGCAGCATCCTCCCGTGTCAGCTACCGACTGCACAGCCACGCTGCATTACGTGTCGCGCTGACGGGGTCGGCTACCTACTAAATATACCCCTCTGCGTTACGGCAAAGGCAAACACCATGGCTTTCCTCACAGGTTTCAGCCAATCAAGAGTGTATATTAAATTTGTCCTAATCCACAACCAGTGCTGTCCAGTCCACAGTAAATCTTCCCAGAAGTTTGAAGAAATAACAATGCGCAAATGAAGAGTGCTCTTGTGAAGCGTGACACACAAAGCTAGAAATAAATATTGCCTGTTGTTTCAAATTATTCTAAGCACTCCGGCAGATGACTGGCAAGGGAACAGCATGAATAAGTAGTGATAAAAGTAAACAGTCCAGCTTTAAACTAGCAGGCTTGCCTGTGTTCATAGAGCCCTATTGTAATGGGACAAAGAAGGTGCTGGCAATACCAGCGCTCTCTCGATGAATTCAGGGCAGAGTCCAGCACGTCCATTCACTCCAAAGCCGTATAGCTAGGACCAGCGCAGAGCTGCAGACATGAGCCTGGCACGCTCACAAGAAGTGATGTTTAACCAAGTTGCTCAGAAGCAGACGGGGCTACCTATTTGACTGCGTACAGGCAGCCTTCAGACAGGAGATACAGTTAAAGATACAAGCATAAGAAGGAAACACGGGTACTAGAACTGTAATGATTCCATATCAACACATTTAATTTAAAAAAAGGTACAAGGAGAACATGTGTTTGTCAGATAAAGGGTTTAAGCGCTCAGTTTAAATCCATGTAATATTAAAAATCTGGAGGAATCTCTTATTTGTGTGCTTACCTTTGGAAAATGCACCGCTTCTTCCTCCCCTCAAACTCCTCAGAGAGCTAAAAAGAGGTCCTGTTACTTACAAATGCTTTTGTTCTTCTGTCCCTCTGTCACATGGCTTGCCTTTTATATTTGCAACACACAAAAGTTAGGGCTGTTGTTAAAGAGAGAGAGGGAGAGGGAGAGAGAGAGAGAGGGAATGTCAAATGGAAAAGTGCCATTGCAGTCATATATCAATCAGGGCAGCGGCAGCAGCAGCTCGCTGGCAAATGGGAATTCCACAGAAATGTGAAGCTCTTGTTATCTGAGAAATCACAAAACACCACCAGCCAAGCTCGCCTCTGCAGGGACTTCTTATTATTGGCAAGCCAGGAAATAGAAGGAAATGTAGGCGCTTTTTTTGTTGTTGTTATTTTTTCGGATCTGGAGATGCATACATTGTGGCATATGTAAGCCAGTGGAATATAAATCTTGAATTAAATTCCCTCCTAAACAAATGCACTGTGTGCGAGATAAAGCAAACCGCCGAGAAGAAAGGTAAAAGAGCTGAGTGAAGAATCTGGAAGTAACGATTTAAAAAATTCGATATCTGTTTGCACTTGGAAAATATTCATAGAAGAACTACCTTTTCCCTGGATTACTCATCAATGTCCTTTTTTTCTGACAGGCTTTTCTTAGTTTTTCTTTAACTGTGATTGATCTCAGATATCCTTAACTCAAGCTGCGCTGCTTCACTACAATTGGTCACCTATATCATCTGACATGCCCTGGCTCTCCAGTTGGGCAAGAAGACAAGCATTTTCTGTATAAATACTTGTCTGCAAATCTGCAATTCCAGTGCTTCAGATAAGCTGCTCTGAAATTCTGAAGTTTCGCTCAAACTCAGAAGTTTGCTCACAGAAGCACAGCTATTTAAGATTTCAAACGAACATTATCTTTCTGCTTTGTCCAAAGAATGTGAAGTTTGAAAACGATTCTCCTTCAAACCTTTTGTATAAATATTGCATCTTTTATGCAAATATTAATTCCATGAGGGGCTGAAGGCAGACTCCATCCACTGGAAAACCTGAATTCCAACAAGCACATTGCAGCTCTGGATGCACCAGACCCTCTTCTCTGCTTCCCCGGAGAAGCACGTTTCACTTTCCTGTGGAGTGCCTCCATCATCATCCTGCAGTGTTACAGGATGCACAGACCCTGTCTAGTTAATTAAAAAATAGGCGACATAGCTGGCCATTCACAAGCTGGATCTGTTCAGAGGCACTGGCCAGCAGATGGACGGGGTCCTGTGTCGATTGTGTTTGAACTCTAAAGGAAAGTTGGTATTTGATGGATGATGTTATTAGCTAAATGTCTTATGTGGTATAAGATCAAAGAACAGATGGAAATTAAGCCTTAAAAATAGAATATTCTAAAAGGGGAATGGCTTGTAGATGAGTAAGCATCATGGAAACAATAAAGGAGACATTCTTTGGCTTGCTTTGCTGCAGAGCCAGGTTTTGCAAGTGGGATAAACAAATGGTCTACTTAGGACTGAGATTCTCAGGTTGTGAGTTTTGCTGCATGTTTTTTTCCCTCATATTCAGTGTTTACATTGTTTTGCCTCATAAGTCAGTACCAGGTTTCTCTCACTGACCATACGTGTACCAGCTCTTTGCCTCCCTCGCAGATGACACCGCGGTTGCCCGAAGTAGGTGATGGCAGAACTCACCAGCATCTTTGTGTCGCTACAACTGCAGGCTGAAATGTCACCGATGCTCTGGTGCTACACTTACCTTAAACAGATAGACTACATATAGCAATATTTTTTAATTTAGCCAACACCCTCTTTTAAAATGAAGGCTACTGGCCCTTTGGTCATTATGCTGAAGGGTTGTGTCTCTTTTTCCACTGGCAAGAAAGTGGCTCACGTATTCCAGTTGCTTGCACTAAGGACCTGTAATGTGTAAGGCAAAGGCATGGCTAAGCAGCTCCTGGATGAAATCCTCCAGGAGACAGTGGATATCCTACTCACGGTCCTTCTTGAAAATCATGATTAAGATTTTTACTGGTGCAGCTTAGGTTTCTTATCTGTGCGTTATCCACAGGTGACAATATCTGTATTATTTATTTGTTTGGTGCTAAGCATACTTTAAATATCCAATCATTATCAATAATACCTCAGAGAGTGGTATTTTTGAGAAACAGTGCTCAGCGGTTTGTTACCACAGCTACAAATCCCTAATACAGGAAAATCTGCAGAGACTGGACTAAAATTTTTTCAAAAAGTAAAGTGGCTTGCAATTTTTTATCTCATTTGTGGCCTTCTGAATGAACTTAGACATGATCACAAGCACAAAAGTAGAAGCATCAAATGTAGCTTCCCCTCACCTCAAGAACACTATGGCCTATAATTTTTTCATAGCTGTTCATCAGTCTTCAGCCTCTCTGAACCACTGTGACTTAATCCCACCCATAAAAGCAGTCATTTTAAAGAAACAAATGAAAGCTGAAAGCGCAAGAGCTCAGCGCTTAGTTTTGAAAGACGATTAGACATCTGAGATGACACCAGCCCAGATATTAGATAAGATTTCCAGAAGATCTTAGGTATCCTGCTCCCATCAGTTCTGATCTGAGTTCCCCTCAGAGGGAGTTTATCTCACTTAACATTAGTTGCCTGAAAAATTAAGCTTAGGCTCTCCTGGCAGCAAATGGAGAGTTTCCACCCCAAATTACTTTCAGTTGAGGCCAGTTTCAGGTCAGCATCAACAACAGTTTTCCTGTCTGTGAACAACCAAGGATATTCTGCTGACTCAGTAAAACTAGATGAGATAAATCCCTCCCTCAGGGACTTGGGCTGTAATTTTGAAGAGATGGAGATCCAGCTCTGCATGGAGTTCTACCAACCTCCCTGATTCCATCTTCACAAAATGCATTGCAGGTCTGCAACCCAAATTCACAGGTTTCTTTATTCCACCACTGTATGACCTACAAGACTCATATTTGTCCTTGGAAAAGCATCGTACTACCATTACCTTCAATTCAGTGGGACTGAATTGTCTGCTCTGTTGGCATCATCAAGCATCATGTTGCTTCTTCAAAGGAGCAGGATTTCACTTCTCCATCGTGTGCATATTGTGAAATGCATTCAGAATTATGCAGCAAAATCAATCTTTGGTTTTCATCTGAAGGATTTTCCAGTGCTGCCATTTTGTAGTCTCCCCCAGACAATTTTTATATTTATGTTTATATTTATATATTTAATTAATGTATTAATTTATTTGTTATTAATATATATTTATATTTATAGTCTGAGATGGTGGATGATGGACCTCCATATCATCAAATGTACTGTCAGAACAGGCACTACTTGGTATCTGTGCTGGTTGTTGTCTGTGAAGAACATGAATGTAGTATACATGCAAGGATGATTTTAAAATGTAGATATGTAAACAGACATAAGTATGCACACTATTGCTGCAAGCATTTAGAATGGGCAAGATGTATAGGAATACAGTACAGGGAAGGGTGATGCTTTGTTCCATTAGTGAGTTGAAAAAGGTTGATTTATATTTGGGGCTTGGCTATCATTTTTTTGCAGTTGGGAATGTAGGAGGAACTGATAGAGTTGTAATGATAATCTACAGCAACAAGCAACATAATACTAATAAAATGAATATATACTTTGTGCAGACAAGAGGTACCCAGAATTCTAAGAGGAAGTATTATCTATAATTTTAAGTTTTCAAAATAAGTATTAGGGAAATAATATTCCCAGTAAATAAATTACACACCTACATACATCAATACAGGATCAAGGGGCAGAAAAGTCTGTTTAGGCACTCTGAATTTTTGATGTCTTCTGTTACCCCTTTGTGCATTCTTTCAGATTCATCTTGTGAGGATATTTAAATACGTGAATGCACATATTCTTATGTAACCTAAATGGGCCTCTTCTTTCCATGTTTATATGTATCCATGAATGTGTGTTGTTAAGATGCAGTATCTGGAAATGTTTATTAAGTGCCTCACACGTATGCCATTATCACAGCAAGGCTCCCTTCATCTAGGGAATAAGGCTGCTGTGAAGAAGACGGTGAAAATTGGGTCTGAACTATTTGCTTATTCATTTTACCACAGAAGTCAGACATATTGCGTGTGGACTATACTTGGACTTTCAATTGACTTGAAAATGTGGTTGCAGCAGGACCAGAAGTTGGTGTCCCTTTGTCCCTTTGGCTCAGTCAGCAAGAAGCGGGAGCAGGTCAGGTAGTCCCCTGCGGTGTGCTGCCTACAAGGCGCAAATGGTGTTGGAGTATCAACGCTGAAAAAAGACAGGTTCAAGAGCCTGACAAGGAAAACAATGCACCAAGGAGAGATCTTGGGTGGCAGTCAGGCAGGGAAGGTTAGCATGAGTGATTCAAGCACATGAAGTTGCTGCTCTGTCCTCCTAATGAAAATTGCTGCCTGCTGTTAGCCACACTCGGGCTCCCCTGCACTCACCACAAAGCCGTGATGAACAGGTTGTGTAGGACAACGAAGAACCTTGGATTTCTACATGTTTTTAAGCCTATGTTCCTGATGGTTACCCACTCAGGTTCTGCCTTTATATTACCTTCAACTCCCTGTCGCCTGCATCTCCTGATGATGTGCAGTGTTCTGCCTTGCCTTTGCTCTCTCCCACAAAATTTTCAGCTGCTTTTAAAGCCCCTATAAGACTGAGCAAGGGCAGTATGCCCTCCATGGCTAGTAACCACATGCTCATCATCCAGCATGCTGCAGCTTCTTGCCTCCTCAGACTGCCAAACTGTGGATGCTTCAGTTTCCTTCTGCTGGACAGCAACAGGATGCAACACTCCTGCCTAAGCGCCACAGCTCCTTACATACCCAAGAACTTGTCTAGAAACTTTGCTTCTCGCAGACCTTTGCTTTGCTGTTAAAAATGGTTGAAATTGGACAGCTGGTTGAAATGCCGATGGGAGAGACTATCATCAGGGCAGAGAGACAAAAAGGCAACTCAATCCTATGAGAGAATCAGAATTAAGACAGTAAAGATGTCTTTTTTCTACCATAAGACTGCTGGAAAACTGAGTCTCTTTCTCTTAGGAGAGACTGTGGCCACTATAATCCCTGTCCCCATCACCTCTGGAGTGACTGGCTGCACACCTCTGGCCTCCTTTGCCACTTCTTTGTATCTAGTGGAGAAAGAGGAAAGCTACCATGCTTCTCTGAATCTCAGCAATACGAATCAACACTTCTGCAGACACTTGTGGGATTTATCCACCGGGATTTATCCACCCTTGCTGAAGTCAAATGTCTCGGTCCCACCTTGGCTCCTCTTATTGTCAGTGGAAACCACAAGTAGGTACTGCGTGAAGGGCTGTTCACTTGCTGATGACAGGACCAGGTGGAATTGCCTTTTGGCAGTATCCATTTATCTCTATTAATAACAAAGTGAGCCGAGAATGACTGGTTCAGATGTAGTCATCCAGCTGCTGGGTGCCTTGATTAGGGCAGATTAATTCCACCTTTAAGGTTGTTTCAAATTATCTTACAAGCATATGCAGTAGATACGTAACATACCAGATATCCACAGCTGTACATAGGTCAATGCTAAATATCTTGCTTTTTTCGTGAAGGCTGCAGGGAAAGTTTAGTGTCAAACAGTGTGGGATAATGGCACTTGATGTGCAGTGTGTAATTTGCAGTGTATTTCTTCTATCCCATAGAGGCAGAAAGAGTCTCTCTGTGAAGACTTGTAGTCTGTCAAATGCTTATACAAGAGTCAAAGAATAGTTATGATCTGTCGTACAGAATCCCTAAACCACACTGAGAAGCAGACTGTATTAACCCCAGTCTCTTGTAGGAAGGAGTTACAATCATGACCCCCAGGTTCCCAGTGTGGAGTCTGGGACCTTGGGGTACAGCTTACACATGGTGTCTCTGGCAATTTCTCCCATGCTTATCCAGTATTTGCTGGAGCTCCAGCTCCCCGTGTGGGTGATATATGGTGTGTCTTGGGTGCCAAAGCTGGTCTCTCTACCCCACCATCCCAAACCACAAACAATAACATTTCTTGTCACTCCAATCTTCAAAAAGGGCAAGAAGGAGGACCCAGGGAACTACAGGCCGGACAGCCTCACCTCCATCCCGGGAAAGGTGATGGAGCAGCTTATCCTGGAGGCCATCATGAAGCAAGTGGAAGAAAAGAAGGATATCAGGAGTAGTCAGCATGGATTCACCAAGGGGAAATCATGCCTGACCAATCTGATAGCTTTCTACGATGACATGACTGGCTGGGTAGACGAAGGGAGAGCCGTGGATGTTGTCTACCTCAACT
>Ga0065711_1004872_pt1 | contig 40789 bp, 26 predicted proteins | sample Hoacrofraction12_FD_59098 | JGI IMG/M metagenome (GOLD analysis project Ga0065711, IMG submission 59098) | Hoatzin crop microbial communities from Cojedes, Venezuela - Epithelial fraction 12 v2 (version 2) | ecosystem: Host-associated > Birds > Digestive system > Esophagus > Crop | place... | reverse complement strand
CCAGTGCTCCATCACCCTCAGAGGGAAGAAGTTCTTCCTCATGTTCAGACGGAACTTCCTGTGCTTCAGTTTGTGCCCATTGCCCCTTGTCCTGTCACTGGGCACCACTGAAAAGAGTCTGGCCCCATCCCCTTGACACCCACCCTTAAGATATTTATAGGCATTTATCAGGTCCCCTCTCAGCCTTGTCTTCTCCAGGCTAAAGAAGCCCAGCTCCCTCAGCCTCTCCTCGTAGGAGAGATGCTCCAGTCCCCTCATCATCTTTGTATCCCTGCGCTGGACTCTCTCCAGCTTTCTTGAACTGGGGAGCCCAGAACTGGACACAGTACTCCAGGTGGGGCCTCACTAGGGCAGAGTAGAGGGGGAGGAGAACCTCCCTTGACCTGCTGGCCACACTCCTCTCAATGCACCCCAGGATCCCATTGGCCTTCTTGGCAACAAGGGCACACTACTGGCTCATGGTCAACCTGTCATCCACCAGGATACCCAGGTCCCTCTCTGCAGAGCTGCTCCCCAGCAGATCCCCCTGGCCTGTACTGGTGCATGGGGTTGTTCCTCCCCAGGTGCAGGACCCTGCACTTGCCCTTGTTGAACTCTCCGTCCCGTCCAGGTCTCGCTGAATGGCAGCACAGCCTTCAGGTGTATCCACCACTCCTCCCAGTTTTGTGTCATCAGCAAACTTCTTGAGGGTACACTCTAACTCTTCATCCAGGTCATTGATGCAGAAGTTGAACAAGACTGGTCCCAGTACTGACCCCTGGGGGACACTACTAGTTACAGGCCTCCAAATGGACTCAGCGCCGCTGATGACAACCCTCTGAGTTCTGCCATTCAGCCAGTTCTCAATCCACCTCACTGACCACTCATCCAGCCCACACTTCCTGAGCTTGCCTATGAGAATGTTATGGGAGACAGTGTCAAAAGTCTTGCTGAAGTCGAGGTAGATGTGGCACTTTGGGATATGGTTTAGTAGGCATGGCGGTGTTGGGATCACGATTGGAACTGGTGATCTTAGAAGTCTTTTCCAACCCATGATTCTATGTTTCTGTGATCCTATGATTCTACGAAAGGAGACCAGGAGACCAGATCTCACTGTGTTTCCCAGGCAATATACCAGGCAACCTGAACAAAGTCACATCCCAGGGCTGTGCTGGTGTGTTGGGCTGTGTGTCAGTGAGTGGTGGTGACACTTGATGGCACGCAGGCACCAGCTGCTGCGAACTCTGGGTCTCACTGGGAGGCAAATGTGCTTCCTGCCTGTGGCTCAGGCCAGTGTCTCATCATCCCTTGGGGCCACCGTTCAACACTGGTCCCTTGCTGGTCACCTGGGCCAAGTACACAGGGCCCTCCCACCAGGTAGGCGCTAACAAAGAAACAAGCACTGTAGTTCTGACGCTGAGAGAAAGCTGGACTAACCCTGGCTACCCTCCAAATGCAATGCCTGCCAGCAGGTGAAGATCTTCCTCCAGGAATACACTAATTATCAGGAGATTTGCATTTCAAGGCAAGTAAGAGCCCTTAATCACCTCCCCAGCCACACTCGACCCAACTCTCACCTCCCAGCAGCCCTGGAGGTAGATGATCCAACTGCCCTGAGGACCAGCCAGGGAGGAGAAACAGCTGGGGCATGAATTACTGCCCAGCTTTGCCTCTCCCAAGGAACGAGGGATGGGCACACTTGACCTCCCCAGAACTAGGCAGCAAAATTGTGATCTTTCTGAAGTGGATGAGTCACTTCCAACTGGGTTATTAAGTTATTACATTGTATTATTATATTAACGTCATTGCCATTTTCAGGAGATAAACCTAATTTTAATCTGCTCTTAATTGAAAGCTTATCAAGAGACTGGCTCCATCCCTACGCAGTAAGATGCCTTTTTTTTTTTTTTTCCTCTTCTCCTTCCCTTCCCCCTCTCCATACGCTGCACTCTGTACGCTGATGAAAAGAAACATCTCTATTCATTAGAGAAAAAGCAGCTTGGAGTTGATCAGGCCCGTTAACCTACAGCCTGGGCTGTTACTACAGATCAGACCCTTCCTAACAACAAAAAACTGTTGGGGGCTGCCGTTTGGTGGCCAGTTGCAGCAATTTTGTTAGCTGTTCGTTTTTATGTTGGGGTACTTGACAATTCCCATTAGAGGAAGTGAGAATATTAAAGATATTTGAGCAGCTCTAGGAGAAAGTTAAGTATATAATGCAAGGGGACTTTGCAGATTTTAATTACAGATTCCCCCAAAAATCCATAGAAACTCTGATTAAACTCCTAATTACTTTTAAAGAAGTGAATAAGCAGTCAATAAGATGAACAGCAGTCTCTCTTCTTCTTTCTTTTTCTCATGAACAAGCTCCACATTGATAGTGTGCTGCAGATGCATTATCACAGGCAAATGAACAGGAGACCAAGAGAGAAACATTTCTCTAAAGACTCCTTTGAAAGAACTTTTTGTGGCTTCTTCAATACCAAGGCTGGCCCTGAAATCAATCAGGTCGTGGTGATTTACACCAGCAAAGGATGTGCCCGTTGCCTCCAGCTGTGACTTCATTTTGCAGGATTACATTGGCTTTTCCAGCAGAGCTCTGCCACTCCACACAACTGGTGCCTGCTTCCAGGGCCCCATGGTGGGTCTCACACCTTGCCTAGCGCAGGCAGGCAATGCTAATGGAGATGCAGGCCTTGTCCCAGGGGCTGGAGTCAGTGCTCCTGGCTGTGTTTTATTAACAGCCTTTGCAAACATTCCACATAACTATGATGAGTAACTTCACTTATTCCCTCTCTGTCAGACCGCGGAGCTGGCAGCAAGTCTCCCCGAGAGCTCTGGTCCAAGGTCATGGCTCAGCCACAACTAATATCTCCACAGCTGCAGATGTGGCACCTCTGTGCTAAGCAGATCACCAGGCCCTGGCACAGAGAAGTACTTTTATTCCAAGGGGAGCTCTTACCAAATGGGGAGAAACTTCTCAGTCCCAGACCTGTGGGACATGTTTCAGCCCCTCCAGCCAGGCCCAGCCCTGCACCATGGATGCACCTGACTAGGAAGGTCAAAGAAAGCATACCCCCCCTGATAAGCAAGAAAGGCAACCTCGTGTCAACAGATGAGGAGTAGACTGAGGTACTCAACAACTTTTTTGCCTCCGTCTTCACTGGCAACCTCTCTTCTCGCCCCTCCCAAGTTGACGGACTGCAAGATAGGGACCAGAGGGGAAAAGCCCCTTCCACTGTAAAGGAAGACCAGGTTCAGGACTACCTGAGGAACCTGAACATACATAAGTCTATAGGACCTGATGAGATGCATCCCTGAGTCCTGAGGGAATTGGCTGATGTCATTGCCAAGCCACTCTCCATGATATTTGAAAGGTCATGGCAGTCAGGCAAAGTTCCTGGTGACTGGAGGAAGGGAAACATTGTGCCCATTTTTAAAAAGGGTAGGAAGGAGGACCCTGAGAACTACTGACCTGTCAGTCTCACCTCTGTGCCTAGGAAGATCATGGAACAGATCCTCCTAGAAGCTGTGCTAAGGCACGTGGAGAACAGGGAGGTGATTCGAGACAGCCAGCATGGCTTCACCAAGGGCAACTCCTGCCTGACCAACCTAGTGGCTTTCTATGATGGCTTGACTTAGATCAGTGGACAAAGGAAAACCTACGGATGTGATCTGTCTGGACTTCTGTAAAGCCTTCAACACAGTCCCCCACAACGTCATTCTCTCTGAATTGGAAAAATATGGATTTGATGGGTGGACTGTTCAGTGGCTCAGGAGTTGGTTGGAATGTCGCAGCCAGAGGATAGTGGTCAATGGCTCGATGTTCAAATGGACACCGGTGACCAGTGGTGTCCATCAGCAGTCTGTACTGGGACCAGTGCTGTTTAACATTTTCATCAGTAACTTAGTGAGATCGAGTGCACCCTCAGCAAGTTTGCAGATGACTCCAAGCCGAGTGGTGCAGTTGACACACCAGAAGGACGGGATGCCATCCAGAGGCACTTGGACAAGCTTGAGAAGTGGGCCTGTGTGAACTTTATGAGGTTCAACAAGGTGAAGTGCAAGGTGCTGCATCTAGGCTGGGGCAACCCCCACTATCAATACAGGCTGGGGGATGAAGGAATTGAGAGCAGCCCTGCCAAGAAGGACTTGGCAGTACTGGTGGATGAAAAGCTGGACATGAGTCACCAATGTGCACTTGCAGCCCAGAATGCCAACCGTATCCTGGGCTACATCAAGAGAAGTGTGGCCAGCAGGTCGAGGGAGGGGATTCTGCCCCTCTTCTCCACTCTGGTGAGACCCCACCTGGAGTCCTGTGTCCAGCTCTGGAGCCCCCAGCACAGAAGGACATGGATCTGTTGGAGCGGATCCAGAGGAGGGCCACAAAGATGATCCGAGGGCTGGAGCACCTCTCCCATGAAGAAAGTCTAAGAGAGTTGGGACTGTTCAGCCTGGAGAAGAGAAGGCTGAGGGGACACCTTATAGCAGCCTTCCAGTACCTGAAGGGGGCCTATAGGAAAGACAGGGGAAATATTTTCAGCAGGGTTTGTTGCGACAGAACAAGGAGTAATGGCTGTAAACTAAGAGAGGATAGATTTAGACTAGAGATAAGGAAGAAAGCTTTTACTATAAGGGTGATGAAACACTGGCACAGGTTGCCCAGAGAGGTAGTGGAGGCCCCACCCCTGGAAACATTCAAGGCCAGGTTGGACAGGGCTCTGAGCAACCTGGTCTAGTTGAAGATGTCCCTGCTCACTGCAGGGGTGTTGGGCTAGATGACCTCTAAAGGTCCCTTCCAACCCAAAGTATTCTATGATTCTATGATCCACACTCACCCTGAAAAACAAAAATGGTTTCCCAGTGAGGCATTTTAGTTGCCTCCTCAAGACTTCTGCTCAAACATGCTGGATTTGCAAAGAAATTTCTTCTAAGCTTAGCTGAGACCCACCAATAAGCTAAAACCCATGCTCCTTACCCCTGTGAGCACCACCCCTCCCTTCTATGATAGTCTCTGGCTCTCACTTAGCCAGAGGTTTGCTGCAGCTGCGCCAAGCAGGACAAGCCTAGCTTGCTCTCTCCAGGCACAATGGTGCTAAGAACAGTAAAAAAGAGATACCTCTCCTAAAGTAATTCAAAGTCTGAAGGTGAGAACTGCTCAGAGCTGGTGTACAGCAGCAAGACATGCTGAGCAAGCAGTGGCTGTTCCCAAGGCACAGCCATGCTTCATTTTCTTGTCTTCTCTTCAAGCCATTACTGTTTGTTTTGCTGTCTCCAATGCGCATAACTTTAACCCTGCAAATAGCTTTCATTTCCCCATCTCAAGAAGGAGAACCAGAGTGCTTCTAGGGCATCAGCTGTGTCTGAGTTCAAGGGCTCTCATTCTCCTTCTGAAAATACCACCACATGTAAAAAATCTTCCCTGATTTTTTTTTTGCATTTTCCCCACAGAGAAGGCTCACAGCTATCAACCCCCTTCTCCAAACCATTGCCAGTGATTTTCTAGCTAAAGCACAGGACTGCGAAGCAGCCCCTGAGCTACTGAGGGCAGTAACCGTCCATCTCTCCCATCCCTGCCTGCAGTGCCAATGCAGTTTATATTCCATGATGTGGCCAGAACTGTCCTCACTTTATCTGACTGCCCAGGTGCCACAACTTTATCTTTCACAAACCTTTCAGACTAGTCCCCAGATGTGGAGAGACTTTAACCAGAGGATGCAGATGATCTCTGGTAAAACTGTTGGTTCAAGATAGCTAAAGCCATCTTGTATGCTGGGTACAGCACCTGACGGAATGGGACTCAGTGCTGGCTGGGAGCTCTCAAGGCTTTTGCCATAGAAATAATTTTGATGGAGAAAACACAGCTCAAATAGTAAGGCTATAGGGCATGGATATTTGAAGCCTGGTTTTTCATTTTTTTGGAAGAAGGCTGCCATAAGGTCTTCTCAGGGAGAAAAAAAACCCAAAGGACTCTTTTGTATCAGGAAGGGAAGGAGATTTTGCAGTGCGTTGGAGAGGTCAGTTAATTTATAAGCCTTGAGCCAGGGGGACAGGAGAAGAGAGAAAGAGGCTTGGAAAGGGAAGGAGGTTGCTGTGCAACAAAAGCTGGGTAATAAGGCATATGTGGCTTCCAGTGACAGTGTGAGAATTTACAGTATAATAAAGATATATATGGCCATTTGGAACAAGCTATTTCTAACATAAAACGACTCTGTATATTGATTGCCCGAGGAATTTGTACAGAACCTTATTTCCAGACATATAACTGAGCATATTATTTACTCACCATAAAAGCTGGATAAATGGCCAGGCTCCAGGAGGGTGCAAGGCAATGGCAGTTGTTCATCGACAGATGAATGGAAGGAGGTTTGAGAATGCCAGGATACAAGGACTTATACCTCCCAGCCAGCAGCTTCCACAAGTCACTGCAATGTGATCTGATGTTTCTGCTTGCTCTTCAAAAAGGTGATGTTACTCCAAGGCCCTCTTGAGAAGACAGGAGCCCAACATACAGTAAAAATATTATTTCTCCTCTGCAGCAGCACTGAGAAATGAAGAGTCTGAGGCCAGCAAGTCCAGAAAGCAGAAGGGTCTGAAGCAGAGCAGGGTCTTATACAGCAGCATATGAGAATCACCTGAGGGGCCCAACCACAGGTGCCCAGCTAGATCCCACATCAGTCACTTAATGGTGAGGGAGAGGTGATAGCCATAGTTCAGCCTCTGCCTTGCTTCTCACGAGCCCAAGGCCAGCCCGGCCGGAGGCAGGTTCCCCTCAGCAGTAGAGAGCTATTGGCGCACTTCCAGATGGATGGAAGTGCCTGAATGGCACCCTGTGGAGCTCAGACCCAACACTTCCAGATCCCTGTTGTCTTCCCAAGAGACCCCTAGACACACCAGTGTCTGAAGTGAAAGGGCTTTGCAGGCTTCGTTGTCTCACAAACAGACCATAAACTTCAAAGCATTTCCCAGAAATGCGATGGACACATCACCTGGGAATTTCCTTCCAAAGTAAACAAGGCTTGACAGAAGAAAGAGTCTGAAAATGAAGCAAGGAACAGAGAAATATCTTTTGGTCTCCCAGCAGATAAGCAAGCAGTAGGGCCATCCCAGAGATGGGGAGTTCTGCAAAGGTTAGCAGCTCAACTGCAATTGTATTTAGACTACTGATAGTTTTGCCTTGACTCGTAGAACACATGAACAAGAAACACAGTAATCTTGGGCATTCTCCTCCTCATCTCTTTGCCTTTCACACTCCATCACAATGTTATGCATAGGCGATACCGAGTCCAGACTGAGATCCCCTGGGCAGGGACTGCACTATTTCCATATTGCGAAGTGTCCAGACTGTGACAGCAGTTACATACAGAGAGCCAAAGGACTGGGCAGATGGGTGAGGGGTCTTGACTCACGACTTCAGCTCATCAGCAAGTCGCTCTAATAATGAAAATTAAAACTCACGTTTGTTAAACTGTGAAAGTGTTGTAAAACTGGGTTTATGTTCAGCACAAAGCCACACCACCGAGTGAGCCCAGAGTAGCGAAGAGGCTGAATATTCTTGTACTCCTGCTGCCACCTAAAGGAAATTTTTCAAATATGTTCTGAAATATCCTAGAATAAACAGGATAGCCTGTTTCCAGGCTAGGAAGAGGTTTTAGATGATGAAGGATCCATTTGGAAAAAGGAATATTAGAAGCAGGATATTTCTGTCTCCATGAATCACCTCCAGTGTCCTGGCAGATTTCCAGAACAACTGTGATTGCAAATGGATGGGACCTCTGATGTCAGCACTGTGAGGACTCCAGCTGTGACCACCTTGATGACCATGGTCTAAGGCTACAGCTGAGAGAAGGTTTGTAGACAAGAGCCGTATCTTTCACTGCATGACCTGACCTAAACAGAAAACAAAAACAGCTTTAGGGTCATAAAAATACCTTCTTCAAATCATTTAGGGCTCAACACAAATGTCACCAGTTCTTGTTCAATGGCTCCCTCTGAAATAGTTTTCCTCAAGGCACCCAATTCCTATGTTTGAATTCTCCCCATTATTCAGGGGAGACACTGGGTCCTTTGGTGTTTTTGCAGAGATGGTGACCAGGTCAGGCCAGCTTTAGAAATCTAGCATCATGTCCTTTGTGCGCCAGGTGTCCCTCATTTTGGCTGCCTATGCAGCTCAAGGATAATTCCATTCCTTTTGGATTTGTTTGCCAGAATTGGGCATACTCCAGTGGCACTGGTGGTAGCTGGTCAAAGTGGAGATCTCTAAAATGAAATGATCCCATATTGTGCATAAAATAGCAATAAATTTGCTCAAGCTTCTATGCTGAATAAATGCCCAACACCAGAAGTTCTGTACAGTCAGCACTAGTGAGCCCAGGGAAATATTAAATTTCCTCATAAACTGGAAGCCAAGTGGAAGTATGACTTAAATGCTCAAAAAGTATAATTTGCTGTTGCAGATCAACGAATTGCCTTATTAAATAGCGGGAACATTACTACATGAGTTATGAAATTGGCTTTACAACTTTAACTATGGAGTTCACAATTTAACAACCGTCTGGTTAAGGGGTAAGAGAATGTAGCCTATTTAGTTTTCTACCACGTATGCACCCGAGGGCATGCATGGAAAAATGTGCGTATGACATTCAGAGTGCTCGAGTACAGAAATATCATTGACATGTATGAGAGGGCAGGAGCACTTCTCACGAACGGGATGGTACCTCTGACTCAGGACACTGGTGAAACCTCTCCAATCCAGGATGATTAAGTAGATGCTTCCAGATATGCCTATAAGAAATTGCACATTTGTCAGGAACAAGCGGTAGTGCGTAAGCTTCAGTGCACAGCACACTCTGATGTATCATTCCATGACATGAATATCTAGCGAACTTATTACCTTCCGTACGTATTTACTTTTTGGGATGAGTGAACAGTGTTGTCCTTATTTCACAGTGAGTTAAGCTGAAATGCATATGCATTAAGCAATTTGCCCCAAAATATCATATTGCGATGTGTCATTTGATGATAGCTGCTGTTTTCTGGTGTTATTCAGGAAGCCATTTGACTCCCGGCCTGTGACTAATGTCTTGCCTGAGCAATCTTGTCAGGAGATGCGATTTCTACATATGCTTTCCTTCTCCCCGTGTTCCACAGAAACTGTATCTACCCAATTTTGTCTCACACTTTCTCCATTTATCCTCACTAGGGAATTTTAGCTTCTCTTGAGAGTGGAAGCAGAAGATATCTAAGGCACCAGCATAGATGAATATGACCTTTTAATGAAGTGTTCTGAAACTGCTGAGGATTTGGGAATGGAAGACAATATGGATGATTTTGAAAAAGAGAATGAAATAAAGAAGATAACTCTTTCAAAAAGGATCATCTCCTTGTGATGCCTGTCTTGCTTTCCCTCCCAGACTGCACCTCAGGTTCAGCTAATATTCCCACGAATCCTCAAAGCAGAGGCAGCACAGGAATGCTGGCACGCTCTGCTCTGAGGCACTGTGCAGCATTAACTCCACAGCCAGCAGTTCTCATGACTGACGTCAGAACATACTTGATATCAGAAGATGGAAACCATCAGGGAAATCAGAATGATAGGATTTTATCTTACCATTTTATTCCCCAAATTCTTGAACTGGAAAGTACTTTTTTCTCCAGTCGTCAGGAGCATGTACTTTCAGTATGTGCAATGGGTGGCATTCACATCTATCCCCAGCAGCCCTTAAGGTGCTGTCTACAGAATACAAGAAATTCCAGAGTTGTTAAGTATAGAGGCAGTCAGGTAACTCCCACTAAATATCTCTGCATGTGTGACTACAGGTGTGGGACACCTCTCACCTACATTCAGCTATCCAGAAGTGACACCTGTAGTCTAACCTACTCATTGAGATGGTCCCTCTAGTCACTGGAGGGAGGCAAACTCTTCTGGGAGGCAATTCGTCTGTCCATCTCCAACCTTCTCCTTGGGAGGAGATGAAGTCTTCTCAGCCTACATTTAGACAACCTGCAGACACCAGAGAGAACCCCTGCCCCAGAAGATCCAAGAGGCTGTGTGCCAACGTCCTGCTGAAACACAGGCTTGGGGAACTACTCCGAACGTTCCCTGCCTCTGTTTTTGTCTTTTCCAGCAAGACAAAGCAAATATACACATTAATAATCAAGCATACAAAATCACACACACACCCTGCTCTGAGACTGGAGTATGCATTTTCATATTCTAGCCATCTAAATTGTATCCCTGAATCCTTGGGGTAGCATTTACCTCCCAGCCAACTGAAATTAATTTTGCTTATAACATCTCACAAAAGAGTGTCTCAAATACTTTACTCTGTTCCACACAGTGTGTTCTTACCTACATCTATTAGTTTTTGTAATGGTATCCAGGAAAAAAAGCAAGCAGGTTTGCTTGGCACATTTTGGTTCTGAAAACGAAATACTCCAGGAGTTCTCAACATCGTTCTCATCTCCAAAGCAAAAGTCGTCACTGCCTCTTGTTGTTCTGCCAGAATCATAACTACTCCACTATGATGCCCTTATATCTTACTTGGTCTCTGCCTCCTCCACTTTATTGCAAGTTTTGGTGTTTCAAAATTCCAGCAACAAAGCAGAGCAGTATTAGGCACAAGCCATGCTATGCACATGCCGACATCTGTAGGGCCTTAAAAGCACATCTGTATCTTCTGCACACCAGGAAGACGGAGTCATACTGGCACAGCTTTTTTGACATTAAAAAACATGTAATTGTTCCTCAAGATCTTTGCTTCTCTGAATAACCTCACAATATTTCAGCTATCTGGCCTTTCTTGGGTCTTCAGTGGAAAGTCATCCTGCTGGATCACTTACTGTCATTATTGGCACAGATAAAAAGGCAAGACAGGAACTGGGGTGACAGGTCAGGGACATGGAAAGCACTTCATTTTATCTCAGCAATGTGAAGGAGAAATGGTTTTTATTTTCACTTTGTTACCACATCGCCTGTAGAGATGTTCCCTTCCTGTTAGCAGTCCGGTGTCCATCTGAACAATTTCTGCATTGCATGTGGCAATAAGCCAATGCATTGATCAGAGGAAAAGTTCTCTATCTGGGATTAGGAGAACGTTCATCTGTGGTCTTTATTCTATTTTTAGCACAGCTTTCTGTGAAGAGCCTGCAGACAGCAGTGGGAGTTATACTGGCCTGTATGAGGGCCTCTTTGCCACTTACCCATTGCTCGTGCCCCCAGGCCACGCTGCACAGAGCAGGTCCCCAGCCTACGTGCCGGTGAAGCAGGGCTGCGGTTCATAGAGAGCAACTGAATCAGGTCTGACATGGGCACAGGATGAAGACTGGGATATGGGATGAAACCCTGCTTGGATTTGTTCCAGATACTGGAGCAAAAGAACTTGCACACGTATGTTACTGTGCTTCACATGCTTACCCAACTGGGCACTAGTTGCGGCTATGTAACACCAATCTTGCACATACAATCAATGACACCAAATATAAACAAGATCCACAAAGCAGAACAGACTACCATGAGGATTCACGCTTGCTTTGAGAGAGCCTGATCTACAGAACACCCTAGTATACTCCGCCATCCATTTCCATTAGTCGTGAACTTCCTGAGTTCTTCCTGGCTTCAGTGCAATACTGGAACATCCTCAGATTTTTTTCTGACTTACACATTTAAGGTTTGAAAAGTGCCCATGTAGAGCGACCGGTGTTAATTCCCACACTCCTTAGAGCATGCAGTCAAATACGCTCCTCTGCTTCCACTGAGCTGGCATTGGACCCTCTGCAGATTTAAGTCCAAAAATGACAGATAACGGCCCTACTAGTGCTACCCCTTATCAGCAGGTGGGAGACACNCGCATGCCCAGCTCCACTGTGGTAAATGCCAAACAGGCCTAATAAGAGACAAGGTTAGTACCTGAAATAACAACAGGCCACAGAAAAGGAAAGGAACAGCACCGTCTAAGAGGGGTCTTTGGAGCATCAGGGGCAGAGACGGTTTGGGGAGCAGAGAAACACGGGCTCTGCCCCTGGATAATCTCTCACAGCTCCATGAGTGAGTCTGTAAAATTACTGTTTCACCTGCTGTGAGCTCAGTGCTAATTAAAGGAGTCTAGACTAGGAGCAAAACCCCAGGCATTAGAGGCCAACGTGTTTAGGCTAGAAGGTAAAGAGGAGTACAAGCAATAAAGAGAATTGTATTAAAGATATGAACTACCTAGCAAGGGGACTAGAAGACCTATAAAACCAAGGTGAAGTGAGTTAGGAGGATTATTAAGGAACCAGAAAGAGATATTGAGTATCAGACTTACAGAGAGGATCCCAGGAAGCATAATGCACTGTGGACAAGTCTGTACCAGACAGAAAGTAAACAAGACGATTACTCCAGTAGAAATGATAGGGGTGAACTGGAGTCAGCAGGTGATGAAATGGGGGAATTTATGAAGCGATTTTTTTCCTCCTGCCTCTTTGCAGGGAACTGAGGACCCAATGCTGTGACAGGGACTATATCTCTGGGAGAGAGAGGAATAGATAATGTGCAAATAGCAACAAAAGTGGTTCTGGAAAATATAGGGCATTTACCATTGCCAGATATATGAAACACCCAGTTAAAAGAGAAAACACACCTAGGAGCGGTGTGGGAAATGAAGATAACAGCCAGAGAGCATCAGGTCTAAGGAAGCTATTTTAACACATCCGGCAGCACTAGCAAAGGAACACAATGGAAGATGTGTTTTGATTAGTATTGGAAGATCGCTACTGTATTAGCACAGCGCTGAGATACCCAAGCAGGACTGGGGGAACAAGAAGGCAAGCAGATGTTCTCACAGCCTCAGGTGCAGTTACCCTGTGAAGCCCCACTTCATTAGGCACTGCAGAGCTCCTAGGTACAGTTGATCCATGCATGCATAGGAAGAAAGGCACAACCAGAGCACAGAATTTGGCAATCTGCTTGTAACATTACCTTGAGGTAGCCCTGGACAAATAGGTGAAGTCTTCTCCTCCTGTGCTTTAGATATGTGTGGCAGCCTTACGGCAGGACAGCAAGCAGGCTCATGCCATAGCGTCTGGCCAGGACTCTGAGGATCTGCAGTTAGCTCTGCCCATGAGCCGGAGCAGACACCGGGGATTCACTGTACTTGGTGCTTTCCACTCACAGCAACAAAGAAGACTTTGAAGGTGGGAGACAAGAAACTGAGGCAAAAAATATTACAGAGGCTTGGCCTCTTTCTTCACATAAGTCCACGGCACAACTAGCAATTCCTTCTTGTAGATCAGTAAAAACTCCAGTCAAGCCTGTGCAATTACTAGAATTAAAAGGGAATACAATCCATTTAACTAGATATATTGACTTCCACATTAGCCCTCAAGAATCCATATCCCAGGCTGAAAGCAGATTTGCAGGGAAAACAGACAAAGTACAGAAAATAGCTGTATTTCATTTCTTCCTTAGACTCAGGATCCTGGGCGTTAAGCCACAGGCACTGGGGGATAATGATACTAAAACACAGTACTATTTGCAAAGGAAAATAACAGCCTCTCGCCTCTTACAAATGCTTCTGTGTGGGGTGAGTCTTGCTGCCCTCATAAAAGTGTCCAGAAAGCAAGAAGTGCAAATATTCTAACGTCTGTTTCCCCCCACACTTTGTGCCTTATCTCACATAATGGCTGTATTCCCACAGACACACACACAAGATTTTTCCTCAGAAACGAGGCAGAGTTGTTTTCCAGATCAATTCTAAAATGCCAGTAGTCCCATGCTCACCAAAAGCAGGGAGTGCACATTCACTTCTGTATGATCAGTTAGGGAATAAATGCCCAGTGCTGTCATGCCTGTTTGGTAACCGGTTCACTTCTCATGACCCACAGTTAGCCCTTAATTAGTCCTTAACTAGTCACTAGTGGCAGTGATTAATAAGGTGAATTGCCACTCGGGAGACCTAATTTCCCTCCTGCTTCTTCTGTTGTGTCTATATGGACATCGTGTTCTTTATAGTAAGGACTGTGTGGAGTATGTCCACCTATTTTCAGGTTTTGTGCCTATTTCCATGGCAATGCTATTCAGACTCAGTTCTCTGGGACAAATTAATGTTTTAAATTACAACTCCCATAAGCATTAGCTCAAGGGACTGTATATGGCAAATTTACAACTCTTTCAATTTGTCTACAGGAAGATGAGGAACATGACTGCTTGTAAATAACAGGTTTGAGGGTATAAATCATCCCTCTGCTTCCATCCGTCTGTCCCAGAGACTCTGAAGCTAAAAATGCACAGTTCATTACCACATAGTTGTTACTCAGCCAAGTCTCAAATACCGTTAATATGCATCTTCATGTATCGGTGACAGACGAGGGCGATCAGTTCAGCCCTGTGCTGTGCATGGCAGAAGCGGTAATGCGGGCTGGCAGAGAGCCTGCGCAGGTCCTGCGTGTGATCGGGACAGGTCCTCTGCTAAGCTGCTCCTCACAGCTTGAGGGATCTGCACGTGAGGGGAAGAGACATTCAGTTTAAATCAAACCCAGTACGGGACTCAGGATGAAGGCAGCATCCCGCCTTTTCTTCTGAGCCCTCCAGAGACAGGACCTTGCCCGAGGGGTAAGATGAAGCCTTTGGGACAGGGATCTCTGGCACCACGGGTCTGAGGGATCCAAAACAAGGAGACCCACGTCCAGCTGTACTGCAGGTTTCCATCAGATGACAGAGACATGCACTTCCCCTCCGCTCCCCCTTCTGTGGTGACGGCTGTGCAACTTTTACCTGCTTCCCAAATGCACTGAGGCTTAACGTATTGATTTGTGTCGGGAAGAGGACAGAGCAGACACCGCTAGAAGTGCAAAGCAGCATCTAGCAGGCGCGGGTTAGCAGTTGAGTGATGGGTGCTACAGGAACGCTCACAAGTAAATAATAAATCTGTCTTGTCTCTGATGCATGATGCACAGCAACTCATTCCTTCCCCTCCGCACAGACGCTGCTCAGGTATGGTGGCTGGCTACGTGCTCAGCAATGGCCTTCCCCTGAACGTGGGATAGCAATGCAGGCCCCACCGCACTATCTTGGCTTTGAAGAATATTATAGTAGCTTTAAAGCTCTCAGACATTAAGAGACCATTACTCACTGTCTCCTCAGAGCTGATGGAGTCCTTGCCCTACGTGTTCTCCATTTAACAAATGTCACTGATTATTTTACAACACACTGCGCCAAGGAACAGGGGAATCTTTCAATTCAAACAGAACTGCAATAGATTTAAACAGCCAGGAGTGCTTCGCGCTTGCTTGGGAGCAAAGCGGTTCTGCAGGCAAAGGTCAGGGTAACAAGCCCTGAGAGAAACTGCCCTGAACAGAAGGACTTTGTGCCGGCAGACTCTGCCCGTCCCTTGCAGCCAGTTACGGGTGGCTGCACAGCAGACCCAGCAGTAAGGCTGAGATGTGTCCAACATCACGCAGTAAGTCTGTAGCAGGATTAGGGCTCACATGCTCCAGCTCGTGCCCAGCTGAGCAGTGCCATATAGTGAGCTCTGGACACTGCAGTCAGGCCCCCCAAGGTGTCTGAGGTGGGAGGAGAGGCCAGCATGGAGCCAACAGTGAACTTCCCACACAGGCAGCACCAGCTCAACCATGCTGTTGTTTCAGCTTCCATGCAGTGGAAGATTGAGTTGACATCAAATCATCATCATTTCAAGCAAATATGAATGTTTCATCTACATCAGCCCAGGAGATAATGTGAAAGTCTACAAATTTAGTTAATGGTAATCATGAACCTAGATCCTAGTAATGTTACAAAGGGCAATTAATAATTTTACTCCTCTTTATACAGAGAAAATGCTATATCATACCTTAGTATTTTTTTTTTAAGTCTGAACTCAGCAAGTATAAAGTGGTGCAGCAAATCTACAGTATCATAAAAACTCCCACTCCCAGTGCATATTGGATTTAATACCATTATCTACAGATAGTATGTGTTCCTGTTCTTCTGAAATCATCCATTCCTCATCTATGCTTAATTACTTTATATGAGAGATGCTTGAAAATTATTTCCCCCATATGGAAAACTTGAATGAAAATGAGAACATTCTGGTCTGGAATCAAAATTCTCAGTAGAAAACTGCTGTGGTTTTTTCCTTTCTTTTTCCTCAAATGCACAAAGCACTCTATTAAAAGTTTTGAGGCTTGGTTTCATATGGAAAAGTATCAACTTTCTCATTTTTTTTTCCAAAGAAAGCAGATGTAGTCCATGAGTTGCTTTCTGCTATGTCAACATTTAACATCTTTATCAATGATCTGAATGAGGGGGTTGAGTGCTCCCTCAGTAAGTTTGCAGATGACACCAGGTTGGGTGCGAGTGTCGATCTGCTCGAGAGTACGAAGGCTCTGCAGAGAGATCTGGACAGGCTGGATCGATGGGCTGAGGACAGCTGTATGAGGTTCAACAAGGCCAAGTGCCAGGTCCTGCACTTGGGTCATAACAACCCCATGCAACGCTACAGGCTTGGGGAGGAGTGGCTGGAAAGCTGCCCAGTGGAAAAGGACCTTGGAGTGTTGGTCAACAGCCAGCTGAACATGAGCCAGCAGTGCCCAGGTGGCCAAGAAGGCCAATGGCATCCTGGCTGGTATCAGGAATAGTGTGGCCAGCAGGAGTAGGGAGGTGATTGTCCCCTGTACTTGGCGCTGGTGAGGCCACACCTGGAGTACTGTGTTGAGTTTTGGGCCCCTCACTACAAGAAGGACATTGAGTTGATGGAGTGTATCCAGAGAAGGGCAACAAGGCTGGTGAGGGGTCTGGAGAACAAGTCTTATGAGGAGTGACTGAGGGAACTGGGGCTGTATAGTCTGGAGAAGAGGAGGCTGAGGGGGGACCTTATTGCTCTCTACAACTACCTGAAAGGAGGTTGTAGCGAGGCAGGTGTTGGTCTCTTCTTCCAGGTAACTAGTGATAGGACGAGAGGCAACGCCCTCAAGTTGCATCAGGGGAGGTTTAGATTGGATGTTAGGAAAAATTTCTTTACTGAAAGGATGGTCAGACATTGGAACAGGCTGCCCAGGGAGGTGGTTGGGTCACCATCCCTGGAGGTGTTTAAAAAACACGCAGAGGTGGTACTTCGAGATATGTTTTAGTAGGCATGGTGGTGTTGGGTGGACAATTGGAACTGGTGATCTTAGAAGTCTTTTCCAACATATGATTCTATGCTTCTATGATTCAAAGCTAAAATTTTCTTGGCATTAGGTTGCACTACACACTGCACTGCTCTCACTGCTACTGCAGCTGGCAAATATCCAAAAGGTCTCAGTATCGCTGACAGACACTTTTTTTTTTAATGCTCTGACAGTGTGCCTTGCACCAATACCCTGGGTTGTGCTCACTGGAAAAAGCTCCGTGGAGGGGAGGTGAATTTGCAGAATCAGACCCAGGGAAAAAGGTCTATATAAAAACAATATTTTTGAACCCACCTCCTTGTTCCTTCAGGATTGTGCCAGAGGCAGTCTGGCAGTTCTCAGCACTGCTTTCTGCAGGCACAGTGATCCTCTGCAACCACAGCTGGAACAGACTTTTTCACCTTTTACCCTAGGACCCAACAACCTTCCTCTGGGCCTCGTCAGAGCCATCCATTTGTGAAATGGCTGTGCAAAAGGGGCACAAAAGGCAAGAAGAGCTTGGATGCTGTTCCAGCTTTAATGTAATAACAGAGGTGCTACCCAGAAGCAATGTACTCTGCATCCCTCAGTCCCTCCAAGATCCCAATTAATATGATTCCATTAACTTCAAAAGGTGTGCTAAGTAGTAATGCTTTGGGCCATTAATTCCAACAAGTGTGCTCTTGGTATGACACTTGCCTTAATTAGTACTATAACCCACTACTTGACTGCTAGCTTTGCAAGTAATAATTCATACACATGTCCCCCATAAACAGAACTTTGGGTCCTCTCTGATAGAAACTTCGCATATTGGTACATGCTAAAAAATGCCACAGGGGCACAGGATTTAAAATTTTGAAGAGAAATGTAGGAGAAAAGAAAAGGGCTTAAAAAGATGTTGCTGGAGTTACTGCAACTCTTTGAACCTCAGTTATGCCCTAGGGTCTGTTAGGCTTCAAAACTGACCATTTATGATGTTCTTCAGAGATCCACCAAAAAGCAGTAGACTGGAGAAAATTGTCTCTGGACGGCATTAGTCTGTAGCAAGCTCTAGACATCTTGTAATAGATCTACCTGGGATAAAGTCAGCTGAAACTGATTTTGTCCCTTCCCACTATCTCCTGCAGCAGCAGCAGCCAGAACTCTCATCTTACTACCAAAACAAAAGCAGCTTTCACAGGCCAGAGGATCAGGATATCTAACTTCATGTAAGGATCCCTTACAGATCTGAGCTTAGTTCACTTTCTCCCACACCTTCTAAAACTTGAGAAGTACTAAGTACTGAAAACAGTCAGCAAAGCCAGTGTCAATCTAGGCAGTGTTTTCTGAATGAGCCAACCGCAAATAACTCAGGACAGAAAGAGGCCATGATGCCCTGTAACATACAAGCTCTTGAGATGGATACATTTTGGCCAGAAGTCTCCCAAGGTCAAGTCTCCCAAAAACATGCAGTTTTGCTAAAGGGCCAGATCTCCAGCAAGGCATGCTGGAAACGTATCAGCACAGGAGGGCAACAGTGCTAGTGGGTATGAGCCAAACTGTCCATGGAAGTATGGAGGACACTGGATATTGAGTCAAGACAGGAAATGTAACCAGAGATGTCACCCTCTTCAAAGATGTTCTGTTCGGGTTTGGCCGTAGAAAGTGACAGAGATTCGGACGCATAGTGTGTCTTCTAAATGTTATCTCATTCTCCACCAAGACACAACAAACAAATGTTCCTGGTAACAACCTGCCTTGTAGCTAAGTAAGATAACACGAATGGCTGAGAGATGCCAAAAATGTTTTTTCCAAACCACTCATTCCTTGTTTTTCCAGCTGAGACTGCCAAGAAGAGAGGCATTGACTGCCAGTCAGAGTTTCTGAAGGCAACACTGCTCCAGAAAGAATTCAGATGAGACCAAACCACTCATTTCCCACAGGACTTCATTTCCATCAGCAGGAAGAAAATGTAATACAACCCTGCAGGCCTTTGACACTGAAGTCTGCGGATCCCAGCCTGATCTCTATTATACTCATGTAAATGAAGGCCTGCTTGTGCCACGGAGTTGGTGACATTTCACCACTGCAGTATTAGTAAGGCCCCAGATACAACCTTCCCTGACATGCATTCTGAAAGGAGATGGAAGATGCCTTGATTATAATTCACTGTCATCTTCCCTTGCATGTGCGGCTTGGCCAATTGCTAAAAGAAAGGAAGGATAAGTCCTAAGGTCAAAGGGGAGAGCTGTGCTGGTGCAGTAGCTGGAGCAGCTCTTCCCCATACTAGACCAGTGCAAATTCACTGGATGAAGAGGTTAACCGAGATGAGAAAGGACATCAGTCCCCCTCTCCCACCTCCTTGCCACAGCACTTTGATTTCACACATTACCAGTGCAGTCTCCTGCCTTCCCTCAAGCTTAATGACCTATGAATGACATGAAGGGAACCTAGCAATTCCTGGAGACTGGGTCAGCAAACCTGCACTCACCCACACATAGCACACAACTCCAACACACCAGCTTATCGCCTGCGGGGTGTTTGGACTGGGGCAGCATCCACCCCACCAGACTGACACCCTCCCCACGCCAGCAGCCTTCCTCTTTCCCAAAAAGACTCTGAGACCCTCAGTGATTATGGTCATTCTTCAGCTTTCTGCTAGAAGCATACTGAGGAACAGCCCAGAAAAAAATACCTGTTTGAACCAAGCTGAGTGTGATGTTTTGATGGAGCATGATGCATGAGTGGCTTGCAGCCACTAAGGGATCAGTCATAAACATCCATTCCCACTAATGCAGTCATGAGCAGCTGCTCTCAGTAGATCTGAAAAGCAACACAAGACAGCAGCCATTAACAGGTTAAATGAAAAATAAGCAAAAGACATGGGCATAACCCAAATTATTGCTCCAGTCCCAGTGTGTTCAGTGCTAGAAATAGCTCAGACTGAGGTTCAAGCCACAGGATTGCCAAACAGCTCCCTGACCCCTCACACTTCAGGAAGGCCGAGTCTGGTTTTCGTGGCTTGACTCTTACTGCCAAAGACTTTTTTCTCAGGGGCTGGTCCAAGTCTGTGAACTGTGCAGCCTGCAGGATCTAAAAGCCACTGCAAACCGCCCTAGCTCTCCTTCCAAGTGTGAGGCCCATTTCTCAGCGAAGCAGGCCATTTAATGCCACTCATGCTTGAAGTGAAAATGTTGTGCAGTTTTTTAAAGCTCTCCTCCTGTCTTCTACTGGGGAGAGGAGAAAAGTGGAAGCATGTGAGGAGCCATTGGCTCTCCCCATTTAATGTGGGACTGAAAGGCAGACAGGCACCTCAGCATCATCAGGGGGTCAGATCTCTAACGGCTGGTTAGAAGAACCTGCAGCAAATCTCTATCCACGCTCAATAACAGCTCCTGGTCAAAACCACCCATAAGCATCAGGAAATTCAGCCTGGATTCTGCTGAGGGTAGCAATGGCCAAACTATACGGTTTTCCACATCACTCTGGAAACACTATCTGCTAACAAGAGAGTCACTAAACAGAAACGCCACTTGTTTCAGACACACATAGCTGGCTCTGGAAGATGTCAGCTCTGATATAAATTAGTTACTATAAAAGGGAAAACCCAACACTGGAAAAAAAAAAAGGAAGGAAATAATATGAGAGGCTTTTCTTGGTTCATGACTGGAACAGCTACTGTCATTTAAATTTTATTAGGAAAGATTAAAAGGAGCCTTGGAGTGAAGCTGCTGTGATGAAGTGGTCCCAGGGTCTCTATAACTCTGATTGGCACCATACTGATGTGTCAGCCTGACAAAGTTATGATAGTTATTATGCTGGCCCTAAAACAGACCCTTCAGCCTGAAGCAAAATAATAAAAAATGGGGAAGAAATCTCCAGAATGCAGGAAAACTCAATCCAGTTGGGCACAGAAGTAGACATTTACCTCAGCATTACTTTTCTCAGAGGTGAGGTAGTAGTAGACAGTCAATACTGCCAAATCTCAGATGGACTGATAATTCTCTCACAGATATCTTTGGCCTGTAGGTGATGCTTGGTGCATAGCTGGTCCATGCCTGCCCTCCCCTACAGAAGCAGGGCCCCTGGGACACAGGAGGGAGCAGGCTGAGAAGCCTCTCATCAGGTCAAGACAGCACCTGCCTTGCTCATACTGGCTGTGTCTGTCCCCCCAAAACAGCACTGCAACAGGCTCTGTGAGCAAAGCGGGCCCTCTGGCTTTATACCCATCTTCACCCTAGCCATAGGTAAGGAAGCAACAAAGGGTCCTTGGGCTGGTGCCACCACTCTCAACCACTCTGGAGAGAGCTATCACCTCGAAGTCACAAATGCCCATCCCCACGTCACCAGCCCCCCAGAGCACAGCTGTAAAAATCTCAGCTTCTGCCTTTGAAAGATCTCCCTGCCCTCGAGGTACCTTTTGACGCATGCAACCTACTCACTGACCGCATTATACTACACATCCGAGCGAGCGTTATCTCTGGCTGCAAGAGAAACTGCCTGCATAAGCACAGCCGACAAACAGGAGCATAATGAGCCCTTCTCACCACCCCAAAGTTGAAGGTGAGATCCCTTTTTAATAATAGGGTATTTGGAAGGATTTATAGGCTCTGGTTGTCTCAATACACAAATGACAGCATCAATCAGAGCCAGACAGCAGAGGAGGAAAGCAATATACCTGCTAGGTGAGGGGAATGCTGATGTAAGGCACAGGCAGCAGTGGCTGTGAGTGGCAGGAGCTGAGGTTTGTGCCTGTACACTCCCACCTGGCAAGGCAGGTGGCAGCTAGCAGTAAATACGAAAGAAAAACTGCATTCTGCATCCCAAGCATGTTTGGCTTGTATTTTAGGACAGACTAAGCCCCTCTGGTTCCGTCCCTTCCCGCCTCAGGGACTCTCTACTGCTGCTTACGTAAAACCACAGGGCCTCGCAGACCAAGAGGCTTCTTTCAGGTTGGTTTGCACCCCACAGCCCCTCACTGTTGCAGAGGTGGTGGATGCAGAGTGCTCATCACATAGCACAGAAGATACACGCATCTGTATGGCAGATCACTGCTGACTGACAGCCCTATTATTCCTCCACCAGTTTTAAGGTGAAACACACCAGGCAAAATTGATCTATTTCCTTGTTCAGAGGTTGGAAAAACACAGGAAGTCTAGTTGCAATAGCTGCATTCTTTAAAGACACCTTGAGGAAAGAACAGTGCTTTGAGGCAACCAAAAATCCACAAGCAGATGATACTCCTGTGTTGCAGTAAACACATCCTGAACAATATGGCATATGGACTCAGTCAGGGGCACCATGTTACCTGCCCGTGGAGTCAACTGGCAATCCACCGTACATCTGCGCGGGTCCACCACCCTTTCTGTCCCCTGCACATGGGAGGGGAAGAGCTGTAATACCAGTGCAGGAGATATTGTACAAGAACAAGGCAGGTGATGCCTTGAAAAGGGGCACAAGGTTGGAGAGATTGTTTGTTTTCACAGTGTTTGATCTGCAAAGTCAAAGCAGCAGGGGAGCCTTCCCATCCAGCGGGAATATTTTAATTCATATTCACCCAGAGAGAACTGTTTAATTTGAACAGGTCAGGGGTTCAGTTTGCTTTTCAGCTTGCACTGTGCTCACCTAGTTGTTTAACAGATAATACCTAGCACAGTTTGAAAGGAAACGTACGCTCACGTATTTTCAAAGATTTCCAGCAAGTCTTCTGGGCAATGTTCCCAATTTAGAACTTATCTGGAAACTAGCGAAACCTATTGAGTTGGGAGTTTAATTGTGCTATTCCATTAGCTACTGCACGCATGTGAACACACTGTACAGTAAATCTTGTGTTTCGCTCCTGTGGCTGCTCTACTGAAACAAGTACTGGGTAGGAAATGGGTTCCCAACCCACAGAGATTTTTGCAACTCTGAAAAATCCTGTTTTAGAACAAAACCAAGGCCTCTCAAATCCTTTCTGAAACAAAACACATGTATACCCCAGTGGCTAGTGGCTGTCAGCTGGGACAGGGTGATACTCTTCAAGTCCAGGTTGATTTCTCAGCAGGTCTCCTGCATGCCACTGTCTCTGCTGCACTTTGCACTCCATAAATATCACAGCTTCAACCAAACAGTGACTTGAACTCAGCTTTCTCAAGGCTAATGAATATTTCTTTTCTACAAAGCAGAACAGTTTCCATAGGACAAGCTAATAAAAACCTGCCCAAAAATACCCAGGAACCTGGTACACGAAGTTGGGATACATTCATTCAAGCTCACATTCAGCAGCTCGCATTCCCACAGCTCCTGCCGCCCAGATGAGTGCTGCAACTCCCATGCTATGCAGTGTAATAGAGCATGCAGTCATTTCTCTGTATGTCCTCGATCCAAGCAGAGTTTAATCAAAACCACCTCCCTTTTGAGAAGTATTTTCTGAGTAAAACTATTTCATCAAAATATTTTCAGCCATTTCAAGTACAACAGCTCAAACCCATTTATTGCATTGTGCATACTCTGCCATTTAGCAGATCAATAGGCCATCTTTGCCTTTGTCGCTAGCTACAGTAAGAACTTTTGCTGCTGCAGACTCTACCTTCTTTCCGTGCGCTTTTAACAACACTTCTTCCTCCAGCTTCTGTTTGCTTCCATGCACTTTGCAGATACACTCGTGAGCAAAGTCAGCATCTCATTCATGGGACAGACAAGACAGAACAAAGGGAGGGCTGAAAATACACCTCTCTTGCAAAAGGGAAAGCTGAAATCTCTGTCGTTCTGCAGCGCAAACTGAGCAAGCAACAAAGAAAGACCGTCACTTTCCCAGTAAGCCCCAGAAAGCCAGCGGGCAGCGCAGAAGCATATTGTGGGCAATTGGGCTAACAGAGCAAACACCCAAAGGGCGCAGGACTGAGTATGTCCCCCTGTGCTCTGCAGACTGCAGCCGATTAATTCCTTCCACCGCCCCCTCCACCCTCCCAGCACAGGAGCGCCTGCCCAGCACCTGCCTTGTAGCCAGCACACACCTTCCCAGAGCTGACATCTGGGATGTAGCTTTGCTTTCAGTGCCACTGCATGGCCAGCCCGGGGACTGGCATGTTCTCCCCCAGCCCAGCATCTGCCCACCACAACAGTGATGGTAGAGGCGTGCTGTCCAACTCACAGAGCTCATCGTCAGTCACTCCTGCGTCAGGGGCGTACAGGAGCGCAAGCCAGCAGGCAGAAGAGGCTCCTTCTCCACGGACATCTGCAATCTGATGGATAAGCCAGCCTTTGAAGGTGATATTATGCATGTTTTCCAGACATTTTATCACTCTTGACCCTTACTAACCAAAGGCCTTACAGAAGGATACCTCAGTTTCCCCATCAGCACACTCAAACACAAACAGATATAATCACCAAGCACTTTCCCTCAGTTTCAAGAAAAAAACCCCAGCATTTTCCGACATAAAGATCTCACAGTTACCGCCAGATCTTGGGAAAGAGCTGCAGCAGTTTCTCCCTCTTCCTCCAGGGCTTTAGGGCTCATTACAAAACTAACAGATAGACTGGGTTTGACTGTTAGGAGCTTTTTCGTAAGACAATCTATCTGCAATTGAAACAGCTTAGTACACAGCATGAACACAACATAATTTATCTTAACTGAAAGCAGGTCCAATCTGGCACTGTTTGTCTTAGAAAGCGAATCTCCCTCCCAAGGTTATTCGAGTTGCACAAAGCTCTGCATCATGGAGAGGATGATGCTGAGGACTTGCTACTGGAGGGGGAAAAAAAACAAGGCAGGCAGCCCTTCCGGGGAATCGCTCAGTACCTTGCAGCCCATCCAGCTGCGGAGCTATAGGATACATTCATCAGTTTCAAGCAGTTCTTTGGCTGGAAATTGCTACTACCTCTCTGCATTCCATACACCGAGATGCAAGTCAAATTCTTCCTGCAGGTGAGAGCAGCAGCAAACTGTAACTCTGAGATAAGAAAAGTGTGTCAAGGAGTCCTGTCATCAGCCCAGGTTTATCATGATGAAGATTTGAAGGTTTGGATGATGGCTGAGCAAAAAATTGATCATAACCCATAAAACAGGCTGACCTCAGACAGTCTGAGGCTTTTTTCAGGCTTTTTCAGTCAATTCTGAGCCCTTTCCTACTACAGGTCACACTAAATGTCTCATTTTCCTCCCTAGAAACTGCAATGATTTAAACAAACATCCCTTTTGACAAATCATGTCACATTTTATTCTGAGGTTGTCAGAACAAAACCTTCCTTGGAAAAGCTCTCTCTTCCTTGGAAAAGTTCTCCCTCTTCATTTTTGGCCCAAACAATTCACTGAACTCAGCCCAGATTTCCAAACAATTTCATTCTGCAAAACTGTATTTTTTAGAGAATTAAGTATTCCTCAAGAGGCATTCCCCCTATGCTGATGACCTCAACCATTTTCTTCTTTGACGTGGTAAGTGATAAAAGACAACTAAGCACGAACAAAACACTCCTTTACCACTACACAAGTGATTCCACTCCCAACCACTTTTTCATGTTATCTACAGGCTCCTGAGACCTCCAGAGACATGAAGCTCCTCCTGAGAGAGGAAATGACTTGCCTACAGCCAAACCAAGTCAATGGCAAGGCAAAAGGGAATTCTTGCATTGCAACTCTCTGCTTGAACCACAAAACACCCTTGAGAGGAAGAGATTTATTTCTACAGTTTCCTGATTTGCAACAGAAGCACCACCACAGGGGTTACCGCGAGGAATAATCATTAACAGGAATATCAGTCGTGCCCAAAAGCACCAGATATGACAACAATTGCATTTGTGCGAGATGTCATCCCCACACCTAGTGAGAGACAGGCCTTGGAGCGGAGAGCTTGAAGCCTGTGAGGACAGCAAAAGGCTGCGATGGGAAGCGTTAGTCCCTTTCAAATGCAGAAAGAGGCAGTGACTCCACGGCATTCATTCTGCATTCCCACAGCAGCAGACTGGCAGCGTACTCAGGCCGGACTTTCTTCCTTAATGTGGATTAGCCAAGAAAGCACAATTCATCTGTGCACATCTCCCATTTGTCCCTGGATACTACTGAGACTTTCTTCGTGGCCTCACTCCATGCCGACCGCCTCCTCCCATGCAGAATAGCAGCGGTCACAGCGAGGATGCGCAGACGAGATTCCTTTTCAACCCATCGGATAAACACCATAGCAAGCTCTTGAGGCTGACTGTGCGTGAACTGAGGTAACAAGACTGCGGTGTGCCTTGCCTATTTCCAACTCCTGCAGCTCTGTGCAGTTTCAGCATGGCTGCTAACTTGTGTTCCCCAGAAGCGCCAGCAATGCTCAGCAACGACCGATGCCCTCCTCCTCGGGGGGCACGGGATACAGGAGGCTGCTAAGTGCGGATGGGAAGACCGCTCTTTAACACCTCGCCGGACTCCGTGCCATGCCTGCACAGACGCGCGCAGGTCCGCCTCTCCCAGACCCCGACCTGCCTGGCGCAGGCCAAACCCAGCCTGGAAGGAACCCCCCTGGGAGAGCTGCCCACCCTTGCCCGCGCTCGGGGCACCATGGCAGCACCCACGCAGCCCCCATCACGCAGGGGCCGTACGCCAGCCTGGCGCCTGTCCCTCACCCAGGCAAAGAGCCCTTCACCTGCCACAAGTAAGATGCGTAGTTTTTTCTCTCCTGCTTTCCTACACGCAGCATTCTGCTGGCCGGAGCAGGCGCAGGGAGCCCGCGGCAGTGTGCGGCGCCATGTCGGGCCTCGCCACGCGAGCGCTGGGCGAGCGGCGGGCAGCGCGTTTCTCAGCAGCCGGCTGCACTGCCTGCTTTGTTCCTCAGCCGAGATGTTTGAGAAATACGAGTCTATAAAGGATAAAAAGCTTGAGCGAGGAAAGGGAGGGGAGAACAAATCCAAACCGCAACATGCCAAGTGCTTTTCTGGCTGCCTGCCGGCAGCGAGGAGGGGCTCCCAGGCTCCCAGGCAGCCAACACCTCGCTGCTCCGGCTGCTCCTCAGCCCCGTTTTCACCCATACCACCAGCTGTCCGCGGAGCTTTCCCTCCCAGCCCTGCCGCAGGTGTGTCGTCCCATGCCGAGGTCGGGCCGGGAGTGCTCCGGGGCGGCCGGAGCTCTCCTCACGGAGGCAGCGGCCGGAGGGCGGGAAGAGGCGTGAGAGCCCCGACAGCTCTCGCCGCTCCTCACCGGCGCTCACTGGGCCCCCAGCCCCCAGGACCCGTTTCCCTCCCGGCCCCTCCGAGCTCCCCTTTGCTGCCCAGCTCCGCTGCTCCCTCCGCGGCCTCTCCCCGCCGCCCCCCGGCCCGGGCCGCCGCCGCCGTGCGCCGAAGCCCGGAAGATGGCGCCGGCCCCTCAGCCATCGCCGCTGCGGGTCGCTGAGGTAAAGTACCGTGGAGGAGACCTCCTGGTTCCCCGGGGCAGCGACTGAAAGAAACCAGCCCCTCGCCATGCCCGCGGGGAACGGGAGCCATCGCCCCCGCGGCTCTGACTGCGGGTCGCGGAGCGAAAGGCGCCAGCGAGCCCTGAACCCGGGCGCTCGGGCCGCTGCTGTGGCCCCTTCCCGCCTCCCCTCGCCCCCCTCCAGAGCCTGGGGAGAGCTGGGGAGCCCCAGGGAGCGCTTCGGGCCGCCGCCGAGCCCTCGCCGGGCCGGCTGCCCCCAGCCCTGCCCGGCCTGGGCAGAGCTCCCCGGTGCCGCAGTGTGAGGGGAAGCGGGAGCGTCCGAGCGAGGGAGAACACCGGTTTGTGTCAGGGCAGCCTTCAGCAGGCAGGATCGGACCGTGACCCGCGGAGACCGGGACATCGGCTGCCCGCAGAACAAGTTTTCCAGCAGCAAAGGGAGCAGCCGGGGAGCCAGCGGGTGAGGCGGCCTCGGAACGCCCGGGCCTGGACCTGCGGCCAGCAGGGTGTTGATCTTTCCTCTGGGTCGGGCTGTGGAGCAGCAACGCGCTCTCCCCCGTCGTCACTACCTTTAAATCTTTAAACCGCCGCTGAGCGATTGCCAACCGCTTCGGTGCCAGCTCGGTGCTTTCGGGCGGCGGCAGGGGTTTTGTCAGGGGAGGTTTGACGTGACAGCTGGGACTGGGCGCTTGCGACAGACCTCAGGAAACGCAGGAGAAAATATCCACTGACAAGCAACAAAAATGCAGCAGAAAGGGGTGTGTGTGGTTGTTTTTTACACGGCTGGTTCTTTGGAAATGTTTTTCTTTCACGGCTGCTGTTGGGAAGGCAGTCCTTGGGCACATGGCAGTCTCTGGTGGAACTGAGGGAGGAAATAATAGTTCCCTTCAGGAGTTCTTATCTCACCTGTATGTAGACATACACATACAAATTAACAGCCAAGCCTGATTTTTCAGCACTTGGCAGACAGCCCCACAAGACGAACTGAAACATCAAGAGTGCTTTTAAAAAGGGAGTCAGAGATCCCAAACACCAGCGTTTTCTCCAAAGACAGCAAAACTCTGGGCAGCTGCCCGGCCTGGCACCTGGCCTGCTCGCCAAGGCACATCATCCTCACTGGAGGAGCGAGGCAGGGGAAGGTCCTTGAGTGGGAACTGGGGAGAAGCAAGGTAGCAAAGCTCGTGGGCAGCCATGTGGGACCCACCAGGAACCAAGCCCACCCGACACAGGGCACAGGCAGCTGCCATCTGGGTGTTTGTACAAATGTTGTGAGAGTTCCCTTAGGGGAGACACCTTCTGTGGGAGACGTTTCAAAAAGCTCCATTTTATTTGTCTTTCTTCTCTTTTTTCTATCCCTGCTAGCAATCAGCTTCATCTTCTGGGTGCCCAATTCCCAGTGTCTTGATTAGAGGATCTGGTGGCACCCAGGCAATCATTATGAAATTCATTAGTAAAAGGTCCAGCTCTGGACTGCTCCATGGAATAGCCTTGGGAAGCCCTCTGAGCTCTGTGAGTCCTAATCGATACCAACACCAGCTCTCATGGGGGTAGTTCCCATCCTGAGCCTCAGAGGATCTCTCCACTTAATCTGAGGTCATGGAAAAATGGTCTGCCTTCCTTGGCAAAAATGTGGTCGCACAAGAAGGAAAGCATGCAGCATGCAAAAGTAACAGCTTTAAGACTAGAACACTGTGAGAAGAGGCCTCAAACCAAATTGCTTCAGATTTCTTTGCAAAGCCAGAATCCAGGGAATCAAACTATTCCTGAACACTGCACCATCTCCTGTCTCACACACAAATCCATCAGTGCCATGTGCTGAAATGCCAATTTTAAATAATGTTATTTATGTTCTTCACCAGCATGCAGATGTAAGCTCCTGGAAAAAGGTGTGTATCTGCAGGAACTGAAACTTAAGTAAAGGTTTGCCCAGAGAAGGTACAAACTATACTTGGGGTCAGTCTAGTCAAATTGGTTGAACTATATGGGATGCGAAGTGTAGGCCTTTGGAAACCTGCAAGCACGTGAAGCGCAAGTACTTCCATCAGCTGGGGTGTCTTTTAATTGCAGGGATTTTTTTTTTAAAAAAAAAAGCTGCTTGGATTTAAACTCCCTCTAAGATGGGGAGCAGCATGGGCTGGCCACTCCCCAAGGGATGGGGAGCCAGGAGCTGAGTGTGACAAAATGCAGCTGGTAGAAATGATGGCCTCATCAGCGAGTTCCTTCAGCACTGTCTGGGAGCCTCTCCCCACGGTCACCAAAGGGAGGGGGCTGCCCTTGGCTCCGCTCGCTCTAGCTCGACCCAAGCCCAGGTACCAAAAGCCCCAGGAGAGGGGTTGCTCTCAGGACCGTTACACTCTTCCCACTGACAGCACAGCTACACTAGTGCATAGGGGTGACCAGTCCTGCGGGCAATCATTAGAAGAGTGAAGTGCAGAAAGACCAACCAAACCACACCAGTCATTTGAAATTAGCTGGGGAAAGTGACTGTGGAAGTCGTTGTGCGTGTATCTAATCCCTGTGGAAATTACTTATCCATGCCCTGAAGAATGTCACTCGGATATTTGTGAATTCAAGTTGTCATTTTGGTCACATTGAAATCAGTTAGAATTTTGCAATTAATTGAAATGCTGGTCAGGTTTTAAAATCTGTGTTACAACCCTGAGGCATTTAAAGCCATTGTAAATGAAAAATGAAATTTATCAACCATTCTTCCTGGCCCTTCACTGAACAATTGCTATGTAACAGTTGTCTTCACCCTGTTGAAGGTGAGATCAGCATCTACAGCACCAGATGCTCTTTCTTCAGAGCTGCCTGTATCTCAGTACACACACACAAAAGACAGTTAACAGCAAGCCTTGCAGACACACAGTTTTATCTTAACGCAGCTAATACATTACCAGCTAATTCCTGGAAATTCAGAGCAGCCAGGTCTGGGACCCCACTCACACGTGTTGTTTGTGATAAGAGCCACTCTTTTGTTTTTATGCATCTGTTTGTCAGTGCGACTGAACAGGTAAGCTGTTTTACTGCTAAATACGTCCTGACCGTCTCATTTCCTCCCAGCCCAGTGTCAGCCAGCTGTAAGCCTGCCTCTCCAAAGAGTTATTTTGGCACTGCCGGTCGCTAACAAACATCCACCACACACTAGTCTGGGGGAGCCTGCACTGTGGCTGGGGATGAGTAAATTTTGTGCTGTCCATACGGGGCCTCGTAGTAAAATGCTTAATTGTATCATAACCTGAAAGCCTCAGATAAAGCCATTTGAGGAAGCAGTGCTCTAATTTCCAGTTGTTTTGTTGTTCAAGAACTAGAAACGTTAAAAGCAGAAATGAGATTTTAGTCAGAAAAATGTCTCTGCAAATTGCCAGAGATGCATAATTAATACTAAACTGTCATTAACCCTGCGTACAGCTTTACAAAGCAAATTATAAAACAATCTGAAATTGCGTCCTTGCCAAATTCATCAGGACTTGCCTTTTCAATACAAAGACGTGGATTGTTTGAAACAACTCCTAATGAGTCACTTTGGGCCACAGATAAACTGTTTCTGCCTCAAGGGATTTGACTTTCCTTTGTCAGATGCAAAGTAGCAACGATATATCCCTGGTTTGCTTTCTATCATCAATTTTGTGATGTCCCCATGTGAATACAGCCAGACCCAGGCCTGGGATCCCATTTTGGCAGGGTGGCCCAGAATCAAAGTTCAGACAGTTCTGCACCAGCAGCGCCTTCCAACACCGCCTTGAGCTTCAGCACAGCCAGCTCCATCTCCTTCAGGACAAATTCGGAGCAGCGCTTGCCTGTTGCTGCGGTGGGTTAGTCAGCACAGCCTCACCTAATCCTACTCACCCACCCTTTATATGTGACTCAAACATTTGCATTTTATGCTTTTTCTTTCCTCATGGATGGTAGCACCGGAGGCTGAGACCAGGCAGCTGGGTGGGTTATGCCCTGGCAGGACTGTGAGCTTGGATGCGTGACTAACGCAGACCCAGAGGGAAAACGAGTACCTGGTGTGGTTGCCATGGCTTGTCTCCCTTCTGAGATGCTCTTTCTTTGTGCTTTGAGAGTGGTCCCTTTAGGAAGACTGTATCTCATTCACCTTTGTAAAAAGGGACACAGCAACAACAAAGTACTATTGCATCAACTGGACCAATACAGAGTAGCTGCATGAAGACTACGATGAGAGAGTCATGCCCACTGGTTATGGACACAGGACCTGCCACCCATCGCAGCTGCGAGTCTGCAAGGAAGCAACGCAGCACTGCTACAGAGCTGCCCCAGGCCAAGTCAAGGAGATAGGGGAGACCAGGAGAGGGCACGCAGATGCCCCATTTCACTTTTCACCCGATGGGCCATCCAACCACACACCACCATGCAAAGTAACCCAGATGTTCCCTTTTGGCTCCAGCATAGTCATGCTTTAGCCTTCGGAGAAGGTACCTGATAGGGTCCTTGCCACTGAGGTTGAGGGATACAAGAGTTGTCTGATCCCCCCAGTCGGAGGGAGAGGAGCAGCTGTCTGCATTCCAGAGGTGATTTTCATTTCATCCCCTGATGCAGTGGGAAGGTGGAGGGAAGGAACTTCAGTGGTTTGCCCCATGAGACCAGGCTAAGGAGGCCTCAGCAAAGCCAGGAAGGAGCAGGGGCATATTATCACTTCCCCATACCAGATGCAGTTAATCCTAAATACCCCCTACCATGAGAAGAGAGAAGGGAAGCTCATGCTAGCATGGGGAGAAAGAAACCTGTGAGACCAAGTGGCCTGGCTTCCCTGGAACTGTGTTGTGTGGCAGTTGGGGAAGGCTGTAGTAGCGCAGCAAGCTGGGTGGATGTTAAACTGTGCGGCTTTGTCACCTGAGTGGAGTCAATCGGTGAGGAGTCCTGCTGCTGAGCCACTGCGCTAACCTTGAACAGTCATCTCACCTTATTGTGGGATGACCAAAACACTTCCCTCCCTACCCAACACCCTGCCGCTATCCCTGTAAGCTGGAAAGGTGTGAGAGGTGCCAAGGCAAGAAAGCTTGAAATTACAGTTTTCATTTAGCTTGGAAAAGAAATTTACCATTTGTCCAGCCCCTCCTCCTTGTCAAAGAAGTACAAGGTGAAGAAAACACAGCTGCGAGGCAGCCTCTCGCAGCTGAGCATCTATATCAGGCAGGAGGTCTCTGTGTGGTGTGAGCTGCTGATAAGACCCAGGAGGTTCACAAGCTACCATGCAGTAGGGAGCATTTTGCAGTCTGCACTTCCAATAACCAATACGCCTGCCTTGGGGTTGCTCTCAAGGTTCCAGCAAGCATCAGATCAAGCCACCAGCACCATCAAACACATCCCATGGATGCTGGCTGTTTGCCAACCTCCCATCACAGAGTTGCTCCTCTTTAACAGGAGCCGAAGTTACCTGACAGTGATCATTCTCTAGTACAGTACAGACAATCTCAGACATATTTTTGTTAGGTTTAGAGAGACATGTGCAGCATAAGCACTTCTCATTTCTAGAACAGAGGTCATTTGGATCAAAGGCTCTGATGTAACATGGCAGCTTCTTTGGTTCGCTCAGCTTAGAGTCTCTCTACAGAATTATAAATATATCCGAGACTTTATTAAAATTTTAACAAGTTTCTCTCTCAGGGTCCTCAGTTATTCACCTGTGAGTAGCTGTTGTTTCATCACCAGGAGGGAGTCAAACNAAAAGTACAAAAGCAGGGATGGGTTCTAAGCTTTCAGCAGTCGTTTTGTTTTACAAATGAATGGAGATAAAAAGTCCCGGAGATAAAAAGTCCCCACAAAGCTCAGTACACTCCTTCCAGGTGGTACTTTCTAAAATGTACTTACTGTGGCAAGAACTTCTTAAATAGCTTAACGGTCTTGCATCCTCGGTTAAACATAGTCACAGCCACTGATCGTCGGTATCCTGGACAAATACCATGTCCTGGTGAAGGTTACTAGGCAAAGTCTGACTTGTAAGGGGGAAAGTAGCTCAAATAAAGGAGCAACACTAGTGTAGCTGCTAATCTACATGGAGTTTTCCCCACCTACGTTCAGGTCACATTTGACAAACATTTTTGATGACCAGTATTTATAAAAAAAGCATTTATGAAATGTTAGCTAAATGTTTCTGTTGGTGACTTTTGCACAGAGCAAAAAAAACCCTGGGTTATCATTCAGCACCGGAGTGGAAGATGTTCCACATTGTAGTTACGATCGTAAAGCACAAAGCCCTTCTGGAAGAGTTGCTGAAGGACAGCTAATTCCAAAATAGTTTGTCTGGCCATAATGCTCCGAGTGGCCCATTACCTTGTGTTGGCTCTGTTGTGCCCTCATTACTCCAGCAAAACCAGAAACCAGCACAAAACCTGTTTTGAAGGAGGAATCTCAGTCAGACATTGGCCTTTAAAACAGCCTGAGCTTTTAGGAACACTTCATGGTGGTTTTAAAACTACTGTAAACACTTGGATCAAAACTCTGGTAGAAGCCTAGATCTTTTTGTAAATTGTCAATGTGTGGAGAGTCAGGTGTAAAAAGGAAATTGGTTAAGGGACAAGTTGGCATTTCTGGCTGCAGTCAGCTCCCATGTCTCTGAGACCTGTATATAAGGATGTCCACAAGTACTTATTCCAAAAGCCATGGCACTGAAAACGTGCAGGAAAAAGGGAGGGTTGCAGAGTTTATTGGAAACTCAGTACACCAAGGATCTTAGAAAAGGTACAGCCAATTAGGTGAGCTCAAGTTTAATTCTGCTGGTTGCTAAGAGGAAGTCATTGTGCAACTATTTTGCAAGAGCATTGAAACTGGTAGAACAAGATCCACAGCATGTGGAAGTGAAACTAAAGAGATTAAAGAACAGTTTGGGTTGTTGTTGGGTCTTCTTTAATTACCTTTGTAGGACACTCCACTTTAAATAACAGCATGAAGAAGGCCTCATCTCTTAGAGGGAGCAAATAATCCTCTGTCAGGCGCAAGAACACTTATGAGAACAAGCCAGGTCTGAATTTTCAGGAGAGAAGCCAGACTGCACAGAAAAGACAGCATATGGGAGATGAGAGATGGAGAACAGGTTCTGTGACAAGAGCTCCTGTTCAAAGCAAGTCAAGAGAGGTCTCAGCAGCTAGCTCACCAGGTATGTGTTGTACATCAACAAAGCTTCCTCTGTTGAATGAAAAGCTTCTTCATTTTTGCCTCTAACCTCCATTCCTTCCTCACCACAGCAGAGGGTTTTGCTTTTCAGAGAAGGAAAATCTGAGAACACACTAATTTCTTCTATGGATTCAGAAACAGCTAGAGCCCAAGCCCTTGCTGTTCCCAGCAGGCCAGACCCTTCACTACAGCAGACGTAGCAGGGGTTTTATGAAAACCCTGCGCAAAGTTGGTATCTCTGCTGAGGAGCTGAAGAGTTCTTCCTGCTCTCACAAACCCTGAGCTCAGAGTCTGCCCTCCAGGACCTTTTCTCCAATTTGCAAGCAGTGAAATAAAAGCCACACTTACAGATTCTTTAGAGCTTTCCACTAATTCAGCCCATTCCTGTGCGTATAGCTGGTAAGCAAGGAGCTGCTGCCTGCAATACCCAAGCCATCGTGACTTGTTCTTATGCAGGGGAAGCAAGATCGCTTGGGACAGAATTACTAACTAGCTAACAACAGGAGAAGCTGTCAGCAGTTTTGCTGAGCTGTGCAGAGTAATAGCTGAGACACTTAGGTCTCTTAATCCTCCCCTCAGACGTGGATGACTACTCCTATCAATTTTTAGGTCTAAACTGTGAAAGAAATTATACTTTCACACTTTTTTCTCCTCATTTCAGTACACCTTAACCTTCTTTCTGCGTTTCCCCTACCTTCCCCAAAGCAGAAGGAATATATATTTTAACAAAATGTGAACACCCTTATTCAAAACTTCAGTTTTCCTCATTCTTCTTTTTACGTCTCCTCAGAAAGCTGGTCTGAACTCTGTATCTGCTTACACTGTCCTCAGCACCTTAAGTGGTTAGCTGAACGACCTCAAAAAGTGGTGAGAGGAGGAATTCACGCGCGCTCTGCAAGCATTAGCCTAGGAACCGTCATGAACCAAGTCATCTTCTCCTTCCTCTTCTGGGCTTCTTTGTTTCTGACTGGTCAAGGCATCCTCATCTTTTCTGCTTAAGAAAGATTCAGCAGTCTGCTTGGCTGTTCCCAGAAACCTTCCTGTAGAATTTCTAAAGAAAATGAAAAGTGTTGGCTAGAAGTGATATAATTTTTGTGGGCCAAAATCTTGAGAACCAAAGCAAACTATTATCTGAGATGATCTGTTCATGTTTGGTTCCCCAGAAATCAGTCAAGAAAGACCCAACTAGTAATTCTTCTTAGAAATACTGTTGCTCTGTTCTCGAGATGATTCACTGCCTGTTCACACAGAAGTGACTTGCTAAAATCCTTTAATCTGAAAAAAGATTATCTGCCGCCTTCATCCAAAATAAAAAACAAAGCTCATGCAATAACGCTGATCCTATCAGGTGCCTTGACAATAAACTCAGCAATGAGCAGTGCTCCAGCTGATGCTGATATCATGATTTTGATGAGCAGCTGTTTTCAGTAATCCATGCCTAGGCATCCAAATAATTTTCAGAGATTATGCTGCTAATAAGATTATTACTTACCAAAGAATTACAAAATGCCTAGACATTATATCGAGTTTGATGCTCATAAATCAGAACTTCCCAAAGGCCCATTACAGCATTAGGGGCAAGGATCTCAAGAGGGAATTACAGAGAGACAGAAAACCCCAAGGAAATGTCGATCCCAGTGCTAGTCGCGGAATACAGCGGAGCCAGGGCTGCCCTGAAGAGATCACCTCAGCCTCTCCACAAGCCCCAAGGGAGGGTCTGTGAAAAAAACAAGAGTAGGACGGAGATCTTACAAAAACTGGAAGCTGCCAGGTAAGGTGGTTGCAATTGGTAAGCACACATTATCACCATTTCAGGACTTAATGAGGGTTGAATGCTGCAGCCCTGAAGAGGCAGTTACTAGACAAATTGTGGACGTACCAGGTGCCACGCAGAGAGAAGGGCTCAGGTGAGCTGTGGCTCCAATTAGCACTGCGGTAGTTAGAAGACCAAAAAATGTTGAAGTTTCCAGTTATATTTGGATAATATTTTTGACTTATCAATGTGATACACAGATGTTCCTCAAATCCAAACCCTACACAATAGCTTAATTATAATGTCACAATAAAATATTCTTCAGATGTTATCTACTGCTTAGAGATACATACACACACACTTTAAATCCTTGCGTGTAAAGACAAAATAGCTGAAAGCAATGAGGTAGAACCAGATGTATTTCAGAAGACTGTTTTGAAAGAGGTACTCAGAGGTCGTAGCAACAGTGGTCGTAGGAACCTGTAGCAGTTGCTGATTTTATTCATCACTAGTTAAGTTGACACAACAGGAATAAAACTGTTTTTAAAGGAGGGGAAAAGAATTTTCAAATCAGGGTCTTAAAAAAACATTCCAGGACCAAAAAGACAAGCTGATCAGCTTTTCTGTTGCTAGAGTACCTCCCTTATTCCCTGCCGTTTGAGAACAGCCTGCAGCAGGAGATACGGGGGCTCAGCACTGCTCGGGGCACACAACGCAAGCCGCAGGGGAGGAAATACACAAATACCCCCAGCAGGTCACGAAGGAGATGCAGGCCGACCCCCTCTGTATGACGACAGGCCAGAGCAGACTCTTGAGCTCAGTTGCCTGTTTGGCACTTGCATGGAGAAGGGGAGTCAGGTCACATACGCTTGGGCTGGAACCAGCATGCAGAGCTTTTGTCCTTCACACGTTTAAGGTCTGTTATCTTTTTCCCCTTATCTCTATAATAACTCCGCTCCAGAATCTTATCTCCTGTCTTGGTATTTAAAGGAAGCCTTTCCTCAGTTATGACAACTGTGCATTTGACAGAATATTTCCATCTAGGTCACATACTTATTTGTACTGGGTAGTGCCTGACTGGCTACTGATCACTTAGTACAAAGTGTTATGCAAAAGCTTAACTGAGGGCCTTCCCATCCTAGAAAGCTTTCAACCCAAAGACCGAATCCGAGAGATAGCGCAGGCTTAGTTACAGTCCTGAGACTCAGGAACTTGGAGATCTGCTTTACTCCCAGAACTATATTTAAGCACCTGTATACATGCAAGTGCAATTATATACAGATACAGGTAGATTGTACTCAATGGTTTTACCGTTGAAGGAGTGATTATAATCCATGAGTACACACACCCTCCGTGATTTAGACCCCGGCCTGGTCAGTGCTTCCTCACATCTGCTCGCTCTCATACATTCTCATGCGCTGTTACTCAGAAAAAACAGCAACATTCTGGCTAGAATTAGAATTTAGCATTGGCCTAAAGCAAGGCTTTGATGCAGATAAACCACTGGGGACAGGGGGAAGGCAAAAAGAGGACATTTCAGCTCAGGACACTGTATTATGATACACCCCTTTATTTAGCACACAGGGCTGCTCCTTAGTCCTAAGGTTACCTACAACATCTCAGGTCCTCGCATCACCCTAGCAGACCTCACTAGTAGCAGGCGCCAAGAACCAAGTACTCTGCTAGAGTTCCAGTACCAACAGCTATGACCCATCAGAGAACTCAATATCCTTTCCTTGAGAAAGTTCCAAGTATCTTATGGCGGTCATTACATTGCATCCTTCCTCAAGGTTGCTCATCAGCCCTTTTCTTCTCAAAGACCTGTTCACCCATGGTTATTAACTTGAGCTTTTTCCTTGGAGTATAAACAGGAAAATGTTTTGCTTCTTATGACACCGACTTTGGGAAGCTGGAAGCCAAGCAAGCTGTTACCTGGTCCAAAGCACTGACCAGTGCCATAGTTGGGGGTATGGAGCGCAACGTGGGGAAGAACCAGAAAGCTGCATTTACAATATTTCATGCTGCCAGGTGGTACCAATAAAGGTTCCTTTGTGAGGGGTAGACATGGTTTTGGCCTCTTAATCTGTCTAGAGGTAAGCACAGGCTGATACAGCACAGCTGAGATGCTGAGCTAGTCTAGTCCCATCTATCATATACATTTACTGAGTGTGCATTTGTTCATGTCTGCCCATTCAGGCTTACACATAGGATTCAGTCCTCACAGTTTGGACATGGAGATGCAATTCAATCACTACAATCTAGCAAAGGAGACTCCTGTGCAAAACTGAGCAGATCTATCTCATCAGAATTCATCCTACAGACATTTGCTACTAGTAGTTACAAAACTTTTCAGCAGTAGACTACAGGATGAAATTTGGACTCCTAGCTGCAGTTCTTCAGGTCTTGAAATATAATTTCAAATGAGGAAAAAAATAAGACTAGGCAAACACCTTCTCTTGTCTAACACAGTATCACTTACCAGTGGCATTTGGATATAATCTGTAATAAACATTCATCAGTACACTAGCACCGCCATAAACTTCTGGCGAGCTGTTATTAGGGCTTGTCTCAGTGTAGGCAAAAGCAATGAACGCCCAAGTCTTACAAACAGTGTGGGGAGTTGGTATTAGCTGCCATTTCACTGCTTTCTATTTCTTTGCATGACCTTTTCATGGGCATGACTACTGTAGGTAAAACATGGAATTCTTAATCAGTAAAAACAGAATCAGACACATGAAAATGATAAATATTGCTTTATTAAATTACTTTCATACTCCTAAAGAAATTTTCTGATTTCCATTACAGAATTAAATGAAGGAAATTCATTGCTGTCTCTGCAGTTATCTAAATTTGGATACAAAAAGGTTGTATAAAGACCAGCCTATTCAAGTTGCACAAAAAAGGCAGAAAATAGACAAGTTCCCTTAGGAATCTTGAGGCTCAGAAATATAAAGTCCTACAAATACAATGAAATTAAGAATTCAGCAATGTGTTGAACAATTGTAAACTGTAACTGCACTAGTGGACCACATTACTCAGCAGTTTCCTTAAAGGTATGAACTGTGAGCTGAACAAAAAGTGTAGCTGACACAGCAGATCTCATTGAGTTGTTCTCCCTTTCACTCCCTCCAAGTAAAAGTTGTGAGATCAGCATTCAGCATTTAAATGACAGGAAGGAAACTTGCCTCCATAAATATCAGAAATTTCTCCATTCGGTAACTATTTTATATAAAGTAACTAGCTGTTACAAATCAGTTTCAAGTAAAACAGGTGGCTGAGGCAAAAATAATCAAAATCAGATCATACACAATTTTACTGTAAATACAGTAATTTGAAAAATAAACTCATAACCATGGCACTGATGGGATATCAATGCTGCTTTATTATAGACATGATGTGTCAGTAGAAAATTAGGATGTCTGTTATCAAAATTGAGGACATTCATTCCAGTCTCTGGTAATCTAATCTTAGTGCAAAACAAACGCTAAGACACATTTAGCAAAAAAGGTGATACATTTAAGGCCAAAAATTTGTTCAGTCATCACTATCGCTTCCAGATTCACTCAGCTGCAAGTCATTTCCTAGAAGAGAGTCAACATATTAGTCATTTTCAAGGAAACACTTTTCTTCTTTCAAGATATTCCCTTTCCCAATTAAAGGCTTAAATAAAAAAAAAAAAACAAAAAAAACAACCACACCAAACAGGTCAGTGGGGTTGGACTGGATGATCTTTAAAGGTCCCTTCTAACCCAAACTATCCTAGGAGAAGAGAATAAATAGGTGTAGAACCAAACGCCCCAGTGACAGAACCTTAGAGAGATCTTTTCTACAATTTTAAAATCTTGGCAAGGAATCCATTAGCTTATTAGCCACCAGTGCATTTAGTTAATATCACCAGATCACAAAAGGCAACACCTAGCTATCTCTGCCACCCACATTTTCATGCTTCGTAAGTAGGAAAACTGCTGGTGAATGCAGTTTTGTGAAAAACGAGTTGTTGGTTTGTTTGAAACACATCTGAATGCTACTCAGCTGTGCTTCAAAACAAAGTGGTGTCTCAATCAAGAAGAGCAGCTCTTTGATGTACCATTTAAAGATGTATCAGTGACCTACTATTTCAAACAGGTTTTGGAACAAGTGAACAAACAAAACATCAAAAGAAATTTTACAAAGCACTTTAATTTGGTGGCTATATATATTTCAAAATGGGGAAGTAAGAAGAAAGATTACATTGTGCTTGCAATGGATGTCCATAAGCTTAGGAGGTGGGAGGGAGGGACTCTTTCCAGGATGACAGATAACCAACAAAAAATACAGCAGCATGCTATACAGAACCTACATCATATCCAGCAACTTCCCACACATTTTTAAGAATTTGTTCCAACTAGTATGCTTTTATTCACACCACCTTTTCCAAACAGCCATTAAAAAAAAAAAAAAAAAAAAAAAAAAAA
>Ga0065711_1028509_pt1 | contig 40793 bp, 31 predicted proteins | sample Hoacrofraction12_FD_59098 | JGI IMG/M metagenome (GOLD analysis project Ga0065711, IMG submission 59098) | Hoatzin crop microbial communities from Cojedes, Venezuela - Epithelial fraction 12 v2 (version 2) | ecosystem: Host-associated > Birds > Digestive system > Esophagus > Crop | place... | reverse complement strand
CTGGACAAGGTCCTCTACAACCTACTGTAGGTGACCCTGCTTTGGCAGGAGGGTTGGACTAGATGACCCACAGAGGTCCCTTCCAACCCCTACCATTCTGTGATTCTGTGATTCTGTGATTGTCCTGTCGCAACAGGCCCTGCTGAAAATATTTTCCCCATCTTTCCTATAGGCCCCTTCAGGTTCTGGAAGGCTGCTATAAGGTCTCCCCACAGCCTTGTCTTCTCCAGAAGAAGAAGAATCTGTGATCTTTTTGTCAGAGGCTCCTCCTAGCAGCTGTGCCGCTCCCCCTGTGCTGCCAGGCCATTCCCCGTGGGTGGTGGGGGCTGGAAGCAATATGTTGGAAGTCACACTGTATCCCAACAGCTTGGGATTCAGAGCTGTCAAGTGGTGGCTCATTGTTAGTACAACTTCTTCCAGAACGCTAGAAAAAGAAAAGGCGACTTAAAACTTTTTATGACCTGCTGACACATGAGTCTGGTAGGAATCCTAATGCCTGTGAATCCGGAGGAATAGTGGAGGGGTTTGGAGATCTGCTGCTGCTGCTGCAAGTTACAGGGTTATGTCTCCTTCCAGGTAGTGATGTGAGCTGGAGGGCTCCTCCAATGTGCATCTGGTTCTTGCAGCTGGCTTACATGGATCTCCTTTGTGGAGGTGCTGCCCTGTGCTGGGTCAGCACTTCAAATGGATGTATAGTATTTTTCTGAGGGCTTCTTGTGTCTTTGCCATGATCCAAGAACAGTAGAGTTCCCATTTCAAAGAGTTTCTGACTTACACAAGCCCTGAGGTGACTATGCAGTCCCAGGCAAGCAGCTGGGCCAGCCGTGTCCTGCAAGTCTGCATGAGTTTGCAGTGTGAGGCTACATGATGGCACAAAATGGCACCCCTGATTGCTACTACTTTTCCCCACACATCTAGAGATCTTGGCTCAGGGCTGCTCTCTGTGGCACTGGACACTTCACTGGTGCAGGTGCCACACTGGGCTTCAATTTCAGGGCTCTTCTCCATTTCATGGTGGCACTGTCTAGCTCAATGTTCTCAACTTTTCTTTTTCTTGAATCCTCAGTTACAGACAAAATGCTTAAAACAACCACAATTATCATGATTAAAATAAAATTAACCTGAATCTAACTTAGGTCTACGGCCCTGCTTAAACCTTCCAGGATTGTGAAGCCTGTTTTGGAAGCTGCCAGTCTATGTCTTTGCAATCAATCAATAGCGTGCCATCAATCAGTGTATATCATTTGCTTCAGATTATCAGACCTTGAACAAGTCTCCTGAATTTCTAGCATGCCCATAGACTTGCTAGGTCTTTGCTCTCTGTTTAGGTTTACCTGATCCCTCCGGCTGGAAGAGTCTGCAAACAGCCTCCACTTCACAGAAAGGGCACTCCACCTGGGCAAATGCTCCTGGCATCTGCTGGAACAACAGATTGGGAAGCATTAGCCTGCTCCATTAGGCTCCAGGGCACAGGGTCACTGAAAGTCCCAAGTTAAACCAATAACTTTGCCTGGAGGCTTTTTCTCCCTGAGGAACCAGCTACCTTCAACACTTCCTCAGTGACCAAAGAGGACAGCTTGAAAAAGCCCTAGTTTTCCAAAGATAAGCAACGTAAATGGAAAGTTACGGGTTTCTTTAAAGGCTCTGTTTGAAGATATTTTTTTCCATTATTCCCCCTTGATACCATTAGGTCTTCCTGGCTGCTCCTTTTGGATTATTTTGTTCCAAAATCTGTTTAGAAGCTTAGGTTCTAACGAAGGACAATAAATACCCAACTAACAATGAACTTAACCAACCACCCGAGGAGTCGGAATGATTTAGAGCTTTCAAAGGAGCTGACGCTAGCTTGTCTTTTGTCTTTCTACTTAATGCCTCTCTAATATTCCTCTCTGGACACAATGATTTTCCAAACTGTTTTTTCTCCTTTTTTTTTTCTTAAATAGAACGCTAAGCCCCTCTACCACCTAATTCTCTACATACAAAAGAAGATTTAATATCCTCTAAGTGACTATAAAGAACAAACCTACCAGATGGCAGACTTTGTTGCTCAAGGGGAATGCAGGCTGCTTTTCTTGGAGAAGCATTTCCATGTGGTTTTGAAAGAGAGAGTCACTAGATGTATCAATCTTTTCCTTAGTGGGGTGCTGTGATAAAACTCAGGAGAGGTACAAGAAGAGGGAAATATAGTTCGTGATCCAACAGAGGAAACAAACGGAGCTGCGTGAGGAACCTTTTTTTCTTATTTCTTCAGTCTCTTTGAGAAACATGTTAACCATGACCTTGAGCATCTTTGCAGAAGTTTCGAGATGTAGTATCTGGATCCTAGGCATAACTCCAAAAACTTGAGGAAAGACTTAAGAAAGTTACTGCCATTCAAAGACTACTTGCCCAGATTTAAAACAAGGGTGTTGCTGACATATAATCAATGCTCTTTGGGAAGAAACTGTTCTGCTTCATTCTCTTTCTGCTTTTCCTATGTCAGAAGCCAACTTGCTAACAAGATTAATTGAATAAAAGGAGGACTTCTTTAAGAGCAAATGTTTTGCATCTCACTTATTTTCAAAGTATTTGGCTGAATAATTCATCTGACACATAGCTAAATAATTTCTCTTCATAGATTATCTGAGAAGAGATCACAATATTTACATATGGAACTATTGTTCAGACTTCTTTGCTAAATAATTTATTGGTATAATCTGTGCTCTGTGTCTCATTTGTGGCCTGTTCCTCGGGAGATGTTGATAATCTGATGATGTGATATGTTTCTGTTCCCAAGTGGGTGTGTGTAACTTTCTGGAATTATTTTGTGATGTAAGTGGTTGTTATTATGAGTTTGAAATGTGTTTTCACGCTAAATTCACACTTGGTGAGTATTCCTACCAGAAAATGTGTTCCCTAGGATAACTGTGGAAAGCAAACACAGAAAAGGAAGGAACATAGTCAAAGCAAATCCATAAAAAGATTCAGATGAACAGAAATGTGTTTGCAGTACATACTTTACTCTGTTGTGAAGCAACATGTAAAGGATGAGACCCCAGATTTACAAGGTAGAAATCACTGCATGCCAACCAGCTGCATACCCTGTATGGACAACTTGGCAGACAATCAGCTGCCAGACCCACTGCCAAACAAATACAACCCACAGTCAGTTGTGTTATTCCTGGGATATAGGTTATACAGCAAAGTGTCAAGCAAAGCAAAGTGCAAAGTTACATATAAAATGAAGAAAAGCAAGAAAAGGTAGCAGGGCATATTAATGGAATGGCAACAATCTTAGTATTAGACATGAAGAAAACACGGTATTTTATATGTTTCCAAGCTAAAACAATAGCCTGTAGTAACAGCCACTACTTGATACCTTGAAAGAAAGAGAATAATTTCCATATTGATGTAGTGATCAGCTTTCACCCTGAATTTGGAGACCTGATCCCCTTATCTCTGCAAGTGCAGCTGGGAGACCTGCTTGCTAACAACAAAAAAATTCAACCTAACAACAGCCCATTCATCCTGGTGCTGCGTCAGGCAAAACCAAGTGTTTATCTGGAACATTAATTCTCTGCAGATCTTTGCTTCAAATCATATTTGCTGTACACCAGTATGTATATGAAAATAGCCAGAGGGAGAGGCCTTACTCTCATAGAAAGTCAACTGAACTATGTTTCTCCCCACCGTGAAAGAGCAGATTGAAATGGTAAACCTGTCAAAATAGTGTCATATAGCCAAATGGTGAAAAACAACTATGATAGGTTGCAGTTTTCTCCCTCCCTAGTTTTGACATTTGTCTCTAAATTTCAAAGGATGTCTTTGGACCAACTAGAACAGACACTGACTTTTTTACAGCTTCAGCCATGTTTATAAAGGGACAGTATTTTTCTGTGTGTGTATATATATATATATATGTACATTGTTTCTATCAAACTCTCTTGTCCACCCTCATTGTTACGATAGTCTAAGATGCTTCTCTTGACAATCCTTGTGCATACACTGTTTGCTCAGTAGTTGGGAGATGTTGTGAGGGCCAGTGGTCCCTCACTTGTTCTGTGCTCTACAGATTTACTGGCAGTACATTGCAGGATGCCTTTCCGAAACTACACGAATATTGGTCTGGAGGGCTAAGTGTATTAAACTGCCAAACTCCCGTGATTCACATCCTTTCCTGCCATCCATTAATGTTCCTGGCACCATTTTCAAATTACTGTTGGGCAGCAGATGGAGGACATGCTGCTAAGTGCTATGATTATGACATTCATTAATATGGATGGGATTATGCACATGCATTTGTAGTTGGGCAAGCAGAAGAATTTGCATCTGGATTTTCCTAAGATGTTTGATACTGAGGTGATACAGCTGTAAGAAATGATGCTGTAGGAAGATGAGATAACATTTTGTGGAGTGCTTAGGTGAAGCAGTTTCACTCAACGAAACTTATGTTTCAGGGTTCACATAGGCAGCAATGACTGGTGGGAAGCAGGTAGTGGTGCAGAACCGGATTGCCTCTGCCAGTGGCAAAGCTTTTGGATGACAAAGACCAATTAGAGACGTGAGAAGGGCCCAGAGCTACAAGAGAAGCAAACAGCCATGAGGGTGCCCATTCAAGTGGGCAACCATGCCACCATTACCTCTGGCATCTTACTTGCTGATCAGGAGCTCACCAGCTGGGGTTGGGAGATCATCTACAGCAAATGTTGTCACAGGGATTTGAAATGGAGAGGTTTCTGTTCCGTCATGTCATACACCTGGAAATGTGTAAGAGTTGGTGATGGCTTTAAAGGGTTGTAAATGATAGACACACGTGCCTGGTCTTTGCCAGCAGGAACAGGTATTTTCCATGAATTTGCAGAGGCTGGCTGATCACTGTAAGATATTCGCTGATGGTAATGTGAAGTGGAAAGGTCTGTGATGCTGTGTTATGTCAAAAATCAGGTCTGGGAGCTGGAATGGAGAGGGACTATTTGTTTCTAGAGAGGATGTGAACATCCCCTTCATTTTCTGGGCATCTGGATTCATTGTATGCTCTGTTTCTCTGGCCAACGAAGCTGTTGGTGGTTTCAGCATGAAGGAAGAATTATTTAGCTTTGTGCGGAGTGGTTGCAGATGATCACTGGCATGTACTTCAGGAAGATGGATAGGAGGGAGGTGGTGCTCCATGAGAAGGGTGGGTGTTTCTCATCATGATGTGCCTCATGTGGTAAGTGCCTGCAGTTTTTTTGCACATCCGTAAGAAGAGAGATATCCTTAAGGAAATATTGGAGCAGGAACATGAGTGGGAGCAGGAGGCAGAAATTTAATATTTCAGGCAGACAGGGAAAGCATCTCTGTTAAATGACCACAACAGTCATGGCCACAACATAATGGATGTTTGGTGTGCTGAGGACAGAGAGTGATTTTTGGCCTATGAATGCATTGTAACCAAGGAAATGTCTCCCTGTCTGATGTATTGATGGTGTGTGGGCATGATCTGTCATTTAAGGGTTGAGCTGGATCTACATGACCTTTTCCAGTCAAATGCACCAAAATGAATTTGAGGGAGGAAAGTAATACATGATGTGTTGCATAAAAATCCAAAGGCTGCAGTGACAAAACACACAAAAGTATCAGCTGTGAAAGAGATGCCTAGTTGGACTGAGGGTGCGTGTAGGACCACAGAAAGGTGCCAAAGCAGGGCTGCCAGTAACAAGAACCCCAGAATGGTATGTTTCCTGGGTTGCATAGGGTTCTCTGTGCCAAGCCCAGTCTTCGCAGATGTTTTCCTCTGCATTGTCCATACAATCCCTCCTTCCAGGGTGCCCCATTCCCATTCTTTGGGAGCACCTCAGGAAGTGCCATCTCCTTGACATCTCTGCAGCCCCTCTGCTGGGATGCATTCAGGCACAGATTCTCTCACACATTTTTTCCCATTCAGGTATCTGTCAGCCTCCCCGTCCACGATAACGCTCCTCTTCACACAGGTTGTGCGCTACAAGTGCTAAGGGAAATGATAAAACCTCTAAGTGCTTATTGTCCATTCCCAGTTTCCATGACAACCATGATAAAATGTTTCTTCTCCCACATTTCAGGAATGCCATTCATCTCCTTTCTTCCCACTCTGCAGTTCCCTTCAGGAGAGGTGATGCTTACCTGGCTGCTTCCCCAGGGACAGACCACTACAGCCCCCAGACAGATGTCAGAGCGAGCGGGGCAGTGCTGGGGAGCTGGAGGACATCACCTGGGTACAGACCCCAAACAAGTGCCGTCTGAAGGGGCAATAGTCATGCCAGGACCACACTGGAGTCTGCCAGGCTGGCTCTCCTCACAGCTGCAGGAGTGGAAGGGGAGAGTCAGCTCTCTCCCAGGAGAGCAGCTTTGCCTTGCAGGGGTGTGCTGTGCCGAGTGGGCTTTGATTTCCCTTACACAGGACCTAGAGATCAGCACAAGCACACTGCAGATTAACTGAGTTTCCCGGTGGTCTTCCTAAGCACTTCACAGCACCCTAAAATCTGCATGCCTGGTCAGCCTCGGTAGCTCAGTCCCAGGATCTCACTGCTGATAGCTCACCTTCTTGATCAGCTGAGTGAAATAAAGAGCTGCAGAACCTTTTCCAGAGTTTCTCTGCCTGGCATGTATTACTATTTCACACATAATGGGTTTTCAGCATGCTTAATTATTTAACCAATGTGTCGCTGGCACGTTGAACCCTGCATTGTGTGAGCTGCTGTGGGTGTCGGGGCAGAGCAAACTGCTGGTAACGCAGGGAGGGGATGCGAGGGCAGCGAGCCCAGCTAATGGCTGCAGGGTGGACACGGTAGGCAGCAAACCTGTCAGTCTCAGATGACTTCATTTTGGGTTGTGTGGTGCATATACAGAGAGAAAGAGGGTTGAATGCTAATCAAATAGAGAGACTTCTTTTTTTCTGCCACAGTTTCAGCAACGTGGGACCAAAGACCATAACCTCAAGGCTTCTTAGCCCAGGAACAGACTTCCCAAATATATCTTTCTGCCCCCACAGTTTGCAGTACCCCCAGCCTGGGGATGTTAGGGATCCAGAAGAAGGCACTCCAGAGCCTGGCCTTAGATTTGGTCAGCTGAACCTAATGCGTTCTACATGCAACATACAAGACTTGAAGAAAGCAGCTGTTGGGCTGAAAATTTCCTGGAAAGTTTCCAGCTGACATCAGTTTGAAATGAGCCTTCACGAACCCTACAGACCAAACAGCCTCACTGGGAAGTCAACCAGCACGTGTTCGTGGAGGTTTCTTATGGGTCCATCAGCCTGAGCAAACGAAAGGCCCCAGGTGTGGGCCATCATCCGCGCTGTTTAACCGTTGTCTTGCTCCCTGGCCTGGTGCTGGCCGGTGCCAGCCCTGCTCTGCCAGCCGGTGCCCGGGCACAGCATGGAGGGAGGGCAGTGTGCACCGAGGACTGTTCCCAAGGGGCAGCGGGGTCCAGGCTGCACCAGCTTCAGCACCATCCTCCCCACACAGTCCTCCATCAGTGCCACGCTTTTCCCATAGCCCCATTTTCATAGTAAACAAAAGATCACCCTGCTCAACTGCAACACTAGTTCAGATGCTTTGAACTGAAAAAAAACCCCAACCACATAACACCAGTAATATTGTATTAGGGCCACAGGGGCAGCACATGGGGTCCGGATGAGACCCAGAATCACGTGTGTTATAGACTGGAAGTGGCTAATGCGTGCCAGCTGCCTTCAGAGCCAGAGAACGGTCCCTGGCCTGATTTTGTTTATTATCTCAGACCAAGACTGGCCAGCAAATTTGGTGCAGAAGTGAGCAGCATGAGGACATCAGGCACTTTTTATGCAAACCAGTTTAGCTACTCTGGGGTAACATCTCCTTAATGAAGGTTTTATGGAAGCACCTGGAGGTGCAGATGTGTTGTTTTTCCTGCTTAATAGGTTCATAAGGGTGCTCAGGATGAAGTATGCTACACTAGAGGTTCTTCAAATTGCCAAGGTGGCCAAAATCCTCAGAGCTGACAGTCTTCTGTACACCTCGATTGTGATTTCAGTGGTGGTGTTTATAGACTGCCCATAGTTTGCCAAATTCCTCACAGACTCGTTATGGGACAGTTTCTACATGGACTTACCCCCTAGATAGTCAGTGTACAGAACGGGGAGCGGGGGTCATCCAAGACTGTAGGATATAATCTAACATTATTTTAGATTTTCACTCCTCTAGTTCACAAGTACTTCTTTGGAAATCAGCCTGGGATTCCTAGGTCTGTTGAAAGAAAGGTGTTTGAAGAAGGACTTGAAGAAGAGGACTAAAGAAGGGACTGGCTGCACAGCTAATTCCACATCACAGCCACGAGCATCTCATCTATCTCCCAGCCATTTCCATTACATCTAAATCACCCTGTTGTAATGAAGCATTGAGAGGTGAAAGAGGGGGTTAATGTACTAGTCTGTTACTGCTGGAGATAGCATTTCCAATTTGATGGAGGTCACACAAGAGAATAAGTGTCGTTGTCTCAGCTGATTCTTCAGGGCATACCTGGTGGGTATTTCTCCTGAAATCTCCTGGTTTTGCATTAGTTAAGAATCTGCATAAGTGACTTTGAGAGTGGAGGTGGTGTTTATATCCTTTTGGTTTTATTTAACATTGTACTCTCATTACCTGGGCTTTACTATTCTGGTGTGATGCATTTTCCTCTTCTCAGATAAAGCAAAGGAATAGCTACCCAGAGGCCTGTAAAGTATACAAATGGGGCTGAGCTGGAAAGGTCAGCCCTACAGATATGTTGGACCATGCCAAAGAGTGAAGTGAACAGATTAAACTATATAAATATTTAAAGAGCTGTAATTAGGACTAACATGGCCTCACTCCCAAGGTTCGTTATTATACATGCACATGGCAGAAAAGTAACTAATCATGACCTTTTTCCACTTGCTTTTCCTTATGTTTTTGACAGACTCTTTTTCACTCCCTAAGACCTTCCTGGCTGGCACTGCCTCCATGGGAGGGGACAGGAGATTCGTCCTGGCTTTCTGTGAGGCCAGAAAAAATCCCAGAGATGTTTCAGAAGCAAGTAAGGGGGAGATGTTGGCTTTTGCCCAAGAGTCACCCTGTCCTGCCGGGGTCTGGGGCAAGGAGGCAGAGGTTTCCCAGCATGGTGGAAGCTCTTGTCCAAAGCCCAGCAGGACTTGAGGAGCCCTTGCTAAGGACACCAAGTGTCCCAGTGTCACAGACACACAAACACCGTCCTCCTGGCAGGACAACTCCAGCTCATCCTTGGCCTCAAGACCGTATATTAGCGAATCCTAGACTCCACTGTTACAACTCTCCTCGAGGCATGTAATCTCACAAGCTAAAAACACTCTAGTTGCTACAAAGCACAATATCCTCTTTGCTTAGCAACACACATTTCCATGAACACCTCAAGCCACAAGGCTCACTGTTGCCTTATCGCTCATCAGCCAAGCCCGATGCAAGGTCTCCATCCTTGGATGGTTGCTGAAGAAGAGCTGTCTTCTTCAGAAGAGGTCTGAGCTGTTCTCCTCAGAAGAAGAGGGTGAATGAGGGTTGGAGGCTTTTTCCAGACTGTCCACGGACAGACCCTGGTGCTGGCTGGGGAATAGACCTGTAAATGATTCCTGCAGCATCCCATGGGGGATGCTCTCAGTAGGGACCAGCCCCTGCAGGGGTGCTGGTGTGGGTCAGGGCTCAAGGCATACACCCACACCATGTTTTCAGACCTCCTGCTTTTCCAAACATAGCATTTTAAGTCTGTGCCTGTGTCCCTTCCCACCACACACACAGCTCAGGAAGAAGAACCAGAATTACCAGCTCTACAGCACAACAGGCGTTCCTGTTTTAAACCAAACATGGTGGCACTGGACAACATCAGATGGACCAAAGCAAGACTTTTGATGGCTGTGAACCAGTTTTGGTGACATTTCCATTGAGAAAGACTTACTGGTCATCTGACCAAAATGAACAAAAGAAAGAAAGAGGCAGAGTAAGGGAGGACGTGTCCCCCGAGAGCCTGGAAGCTTGCTAGCACACCTGTACTGTACCAGCGAGCAGCCTGCACCCAGAGACATGTCTCTGAAAGTGCCCACAGAACAAGAAAATTCACATACAGGCACAGGAGGGGAAAAAAAAAAAAAGAAAAAAAGGGAAAAAAAGGAAAAAAGCTTGTTTGCTGCCCTGCTCTTCCCTGCCGCTAAATTAATTGGGTCTTACTCCTGCCGTCTGTATGCCGGCAGTACTCCCACAGTACTGACTTTAATAGGAGTGCAGATTGCAGGATCAGGCCCACGGTGTCTTGGAAAAGATGAATAATAATCACTATGTGGAGAAATACTGCAGTTTGCAACTCAAAGAACACTTTAAATCTGCTTAGCAATTTGTAACGCCCACAGTAGCACCCTGTGTGAAGCTGCAGTTATGAGACAAATCACTTCTCCATTAACGGCGTCTCCAGGATCTGCCTTACGGCAGCGCACGGGGAGCGGGGAGGGATGGAGGGGAGAGGGACACTGTGCGCGGGGCGGTGCGAGGAGCCGAGAGGTTCGCTTTTCACGGCAGCAGCTGTGTTATCGCTTTACGGTTGTTTTCTGGGCTTGCAGCAATTAATCCCCATGGCCTGACTCCAGTGTCTGTCCGTCTGTGGATGGTTGTGCCGCCTCTCAGATCTAACCATCTGTCAATGCTGATGATTGTCCTTCAACAGCGTGCCTGGGAAAGGTGTATTATGTGAATTTCTCCAAGTTATGGTACTTATTCTAAATGTAAATCTCAGTGTTGTTTGACGAAGCCTTTCCTGGCCAGCCTGTCAGTGTTCTCCCAGCCACCCGGTGTGCTGCCAGTGGTTATCTGATCTCACCTACAGCTTCACCTGAAATATCCCTCTCCCATGCTGAACAACAACAGCGGGGCTGTAAAAGCTCATTTTAATGGCCCTTCTCTTTCCTGTTTAAGCCTTTGACACCCTGACGATCTTCTGGAGGCAGAAAACACCTCCAGATGCAATATGCCCTTGGTTGACTTGAGACTGTTTTGCACTAACAGGAGGTGCTGAGCCACTCAGGGCAGGAGTAAGCATCAGGTCTCTTTCTTGGCCACCACAAACTGGTGTAACTAAAGGGTTTTTGATCCACACCTGCTGCCGACCTTGCCTGGACCATGCTGAGAGCAGGCAGCCTGGGCAAGCAGCGGGAGCTCGTGGGTGAAGGAGCACTGGGAGCCCATGGCGAGGGGCGAGGAGTGGTGTTGTCGGAGATAATCTTCCCCATTATCATGGGAGGACTGATTCTGGGGACCCTGGCGATGCCTTGCGAGTGAGAAAAGTCTCAGGAAAGAAAGCCAGAATTGAAGAGGTGACACTGAAATAAGCGAAGGGAAGCCAAAGGGAGATTGACTCCAATGTACAGCCCCCAAAGACAGTGTGCTGTGGCAAAACCCACACACAGGACTGAAGCCTAAACCCATTCTGCCCAAGAATTTGGGGGGGCAGTAGTAAGGGGAGATCTTCCCTTCTAGCCGACAGGGAGGGAGCAAAGCTGCTAATTCTGGAGCCAACAAGCCCTGCAGCTGAACAACCATCACTGCCACAGTGGTGATGAAGGGTGGATTTAACCCACTCTTGCCAGCTCTGACCCTCTTGTCCACAAAATCCCCCATGCGCTTGGTGCAACGAGCCTCCACCACCCTCCGATTGTTATTCAGTGGGTACCAGAGGATGACAAAAAGCACCAGCAGAGACACTGCTTGAACCACAGCCATCAGTGGCAGGAGGCCATTTACCAACAATTTCTTCACTGAAGGCTTGGCCAGGGTGACCTTGCTCTGAAGTGCCACCAGGGCAGAGCAGGCTGCTGAGCACAGCTCTCTACCCAGCATAGGAAAGACCTTGGACACACTGGTTTGAAATGCAGGGAGAGGAAGGATGGTGAGCGATCTTGAAGCATCTACATGAATGTTATGATGACATTTAAGCCTGACAAGGCCAGTGAGAAGATCCAGGCAGACTGGGAATTAGACAAAAGAGCTGGGGTCTCATTGTAAGCTTTCATCTCATTCTTAGGGAAGGTGTTTGGAGACCTTGAATGAGAAGAAAGGGTAGCAAGATAAACGAGCAGGCAGCTGAAATCCCTCAAGATTTTGAAACAATGATCAAAGGAAAATGCAAAAGAGGAACATGCCCTCAGAAAGTCAGAGGAAAAAGATTCATAGCTCAGTGGTGGGGATCAGGTATCAGAGGAGCTATTTCAGCTCCTCCAAGGAATCCAGCCTCTCCCACACCAGGAAAACACACGCTCATGCTGCAGGAGAGCATGGGCAGGGCTGATCAGAAAGGCCAAGTTTCCTTCTGCCTAGATTATGGGAAATGCCACAGGTCCAAAGGGCTGGATCTCAGACGGCATGGAAGGATGTGTAAAAAATATTGCATGTAAAGAAAAACATTTTCACTGCAAGGGTGGTCACAGCAAGGTCACCTACAGAGGCTGTGCAATCTCCATCCTTACAGATTTTCAAAGCTCAGCAGGGAAAGGCCCTGGGTAACCTGGGTGAATCGTAAAGTTGGTCTTGCTTTGAATGGGGGCAGTTCCTTCCAACCTAAATTGCTCCATCATTCTGTAACTGTATGATCTGAAATGATCTCAGGGTAATATTTTAAAGTTTTAAGATGTTTGCTTGCCCTACTGGAAACCCAAGCACTGCAATACTTGGGCTTAGAGACCTGAAAGGGAGCTTACATGAAAATGCAGGCCATCCGCCAGCCAAGCAAAACCTAAGCCGATCCTAGAATGACTCTGACAATCAACGCAAAACCTCCCAAGTTTGGTCCCAGGCTGGGACAGATTACATGTCTGTGCTCCCGTTGTGGACGTGAGGGATTTTACCAGCCAGTCTTTCCACTGGGCAATGCATCTCCACCTGCAAAGGAGCAGAAGAGCATCTCTACTTCTTGCAAGCAGTCAGTTACTTTTACTTTGCATCCCATCGGAAGACAAGTTTCAGTGCTGGCTTTGGGTAGTGCTGTGCTGATGGGGGAGAAGCAGGAACATTTTGTACGCTCAAGGTCTCTTTGCAGACTTCAATCTGTCAGCCTCAGGAGACAGCGTTTAGCCCCAACATATTTCAATCAGCCTGCAGGAAGAGTAAGCCCCAGGATATGAACTTTGGACATGATAGCCCTGACTCAGAGCAGAAGCTAGAGAAATAAAAATTAAAATAAACCTGAGAAATAAAAGTGGAAGAAAAAAAATCCCGCAACATAAGCTAGTCCTCAGTAACAGCAATGTCAACATTTGATTTCAAGCTGGTCATGTCTTGTGTGTCAAGGCGTGGCCAGGATGCCTTACTTGGCAGCCGTTAGTCACCCAGGACTGAATACCCCAAACAGATCACATTTAATCATTATTTCTTCCATAGTGCCTTGAGGCTTCACTATACAACAAGCACCCTACAGAGCCAGATATTATGTGCACAAAACATACCCTCTCTCCCCCATCATCATAGCAAAATTTCCAGTCCATTTTCTCCCTTGACCCACATTTTTGTAGCAGGTGCTTTTAAATGAAGGAAAGAAAATGAGAAGCAGCTGTTTGACGGCTACTGAAGGGCCTGGGATGGCAGCAGCAGCTCTGGCTGAGAAGGATTAATAGGCAGTGTGCACGTGAGGAGGTCAGAGGTGGCAAATAAATGCAGTTTATCAGAGAGTTACGGAAAAAAGGGAATGAATCACATTGCTCTCACCACCATAGATGAGGTATAAATAGAGTTAATCAGCACTGAATGAAAGCATATTAACTCAAGGAGAATTATTCATGCACTGCAGGTGTTTTCCCGATCCCTGTCCATGGAAGTAACGAGTGAGAGCAGTAATTGGTGTCCAGCCCATCTCTAGCCAGCAGCTATTGCCCTTTCTGGACTGAATTAATCTTCCAAATTGCTATGCTGCTTTACAACACATATTTCAACATAATGATCTTTTACTTATTATTATTTTTGGTAGCTAGTGAGTTATCGAGATTGATAGCATCCTTTGCAAGAGAAATAAAGAACCCGAGGGGAACAGATAATTCATTGAACTTTTGAACTACCTCCAAGTCACCTCTCTGGGACTTGAAAATTGTGATGTATTATTTATTCAGCCCTGGCTGTGCCTCTCGCAGTGTGGTGGGAAGCTTCACGAGAGCAGTAACAACACGGGCACTGTATGCTTTCCCCAAACACTCGCTGGAGAGAGCCTGCTACTGATTTGCCTTCCAATTAAGGCTGTATTTTTCCTTTGTAGCCACTTTTTAAAGCAGCAGTTTCCATGTGTCACGTTAGCAACGCAGCCTCAAGAGGCTTCGCGGTGCTCAGACGAGCTGCCGGCCCCGGGAGACACGGGGTCCTGAGCCCCGCTTCCCCGCAGGCCTCGGGCGGTGCAGGAGGAGGAGGCAGGGCGAGCGCGGGTGGCGGCCGCCTCTGCCCCTCGCACCGCGTTTACCCTCCGACCGCAACGGACACGCACCGAACCCGCTCCGTGGGCAGCCCCGGCCCGCAGCTTCTCCCTCGCGCTTCGAGCACCAGCTGATGCGGGAAGGCGTCACCCACCCCGCGGGGCCGTGCGGAGGTCCGGGGGGGGGACGGGGAGGGGGACGGGACGGCGGCTCCGCGGGCCTCGGCGCAGGCAGCCGCCGCCTTTCCTTTACTCCTGGCTCCCTCTCGTGGGCCTCCCCAAAAGCACAGCTCCGGCGGCCCCCCGGCCCAGCAGCCCCCGCCCCGCCGTTCAGCCCCGTTGGGGGTGGGCAGCCGCTGCGGTACCCGGCCGGCCGCACCGCTCTGCTCGCAAGGTGAAACGCAACGACTGGAGCTTGGCAGCTTCACAGCTACGGGGACCTGCTCGTTTCGTGTTCTTCCTTCCCTGCCTCACCACCAGTTTTAGGCACAGAGGTCCTTTCTCCCAAGCAAAAAGGCCATCCATAGTTGTCGCTCCCCTGCCCTGTCCCGCACTCCCTCAAGCTAAAGCCTGCAGTAGCCGCGTCCCTGCCAGCGCCGCTGCCTTTCCTTCCCCTGCTGCTTCTCTCTGTCCCATGGGATGGGGCCTGCCTGTCTCTGTAGCATCCTCCATCTACCCCACGACTTGGCTTAAATCTTCATCTAAGTCTCCCGCTCGCGGTGCTTTCAGAGAGCTGTCACCTTCCTCCTCGTTCCCAGCCTGCCCGCCAGCTCTTCTGCCCCTTTCCGACCCATTTCACCCCGGTTCTCACCTCCTTTTTTTCACTAGCCGTGGCCCTGCGCCTGCCAGGCAGCCCTTTCCCCCCTCTTCTTTCTCTCTCGGCACCTTCTACGCTGTTGTCTGCCAGGACACTGTCCGCACGGCTGTCTGCCTCTGTCGCCTGACCCCTTCCTTTCATCCCTCTGACCCCAAACCACGTGAAAATGTGCTTATCCTCCTTCACTCCTTCCTTTTCTTCTTTCCCCTCTTACGCGTTCCATGTTTCCGTCCCAGCTGCTCCCCTTATTCCAGCTGTAACTCACTGAGATGCAGACAGTGACAAGCCGTGCCACCAAGAGCTGCGCTGGAGACACGGAGCTGGCACGAGGCTCGGGACGTGCCTGCTGCCGCGGGGCTGCGAATTAGGGCCTGCTGCTCTGCTGCGTGAATCCAGGTAGGTAATGGAACCTTCCCGTGCCTTTCTTTCCCTCCTTCATCCGTCCTCTATATTTCAAACTTCAGCTGCTGAGGGCAGGACAATTTTTTATTCTCTTGTGGTAAGGTGTCAGATTCCAAAAGATCCTATTTTCTGTGTGAATCTAAGGCCTGATAACAACACAGATAATAACAGCAGTGTATAGCGCTTGTAAAAGAAACCTTTGGCAAATGGATATCTTGTAAGTGAAGTGGTGCTTGCTTGACTTTTATACGCTAAACACCCGTGAGCCTGCAGCTGCCTCCAGGACAATTTGTTTCAATTCCACCTCATTTTCCACTTGTGAGATACTCCATAAGAGTTAGTGACAGTATGTGAAAAAGCAGCTAGAAAGCGTCTTGGGGTAGAGCAGCCACTGAGCCATCCAATACGCTTGATGTGCTTTATTCAGAAACATAAATGACTGAGTACCGAAAATTTATGGAGAGCGATCCCATCTGGTGATGCTTCTGCCTTGCCCTTCTCACCGGTTAGGTTTCTGTGGGCTCCCTGATTCATTTAGCAAGGAGGAGTGTGCCTGGCTGCAGCTTGGTCTTCCATGCCCCACAGCCATCCAAGAGCTCCTTTGCCTCACAGTGCAAAGGGTGTAAGTGAAGTGGAAAACACACGTCCTTCCTCTGCAAGAATTGCTGTTTACATGTCACTTGCTCAGACAATTTAGCAAGGACGTCATGTGTTAGAAATGTCTGAAGTCTCTGGAAAACAAAGCAAAGCTATTTCCAAATGGCATCATTCAGGCTGGTGGGTTTCCCCGTCAAGATGGACCACGGCTATTAGATATCGAGATAGTTCATAGCTGACAGAGGAGATTGGTTTTGCTTTGGCCGGCTTGGTGTCTCTTTGGCCTGGTCTGGTCATCCAGATCTCAGCAACACCAACTACACGTGAGCTGTCATGGGACTAGAAATGCCTTTGTGTTGACGTCACTCATTAACCATGGAAAAGACGCTGGAGGAAGCTCCAGACACGGGTTCTGCTCCAGCACACCAGGCATTCAGAGTGAGGCAGGATTTCCTCTGAGGAGAGCTCGCAGTTGGGAAACAAAGTCCTCATGCAGAAAATGTCAGCAGACAAACATCAGTGGGTCAGCAAGAGGGCTTGCAAATTTGCTGTGCCCACCCAGCTCAACATGCCTGGGTGCTTGTCCCCTCCGAGTCCAGGTGCCCTCAGCTTTGCACTTTCAGGCCAAGCTGTGCTAGAGACCGCAGACCAACCCCATACAAGATGGTGCAGAGATGCCTGGCCCTAACTCAGATTTCTAAGACAATGTAATAGACGTCCAGGGCTTTCTTTGCCTTTACAGTCTTGGGCATGAAGACCAGAAAGCCAGTGTGGCTATTCCCACCATGTACATTGTTCGGTGAAGTGGCATTGCCAGCATCTGGAAGAAGTAGCCTGCAACAAAATGGAGAGCAAGACAGGAGAGCTGATCTGGGCTGTGAAAGGAGCAGCTATCTGATTGCCTTAAGACTTGCCTGAAAAAGAGCAAAAGCAGAGGGGGCAGGAGCCTTTGGGAGAGGAGAAAAAGGAAAGGGCAATAGCAGTGAGTTGAGCCACACGCCTGGAGCAAGAGGCGGATGAGCTAGCCGGGCCTGACCAAGCAGGGTCCACACGGGCCAGAGCACAGGCAAGCAGCAGCTCCCCGGCTCGCCGTCACTCTGATGAGGATGACATGTTTCATTTCTGCAGCCCCCAGGCACTCCACCACCCCACGAGGCCAACCTCGCTGGCAAGAGCCACCTGTGGCCCTGAGGGCTCCACGCATTGTGGGCAACAAGAGCAGCTGGCTGCATCAGAAGAGGAGTCAGAGGGCAAAGGAGGAAGGCCAGGCAGTTATTTAAAGTATGTCCAGCACTGTGAGTCAGTAGGAAGATGGCTTGAAATCTCTGGAAATCAAAGCAATATAAATATCTGTCTGCTGCAGGTCTGTTTCTTCAGTCTTTCTCTGGTTTTTTTGTTCCCTTAACTCCACCTTTTCCTCCTCCTTCTCCTTCTTCTGGCAGTCCACTCTCTCCTGTTTGTGGGTTTCTGTCTTCTTGTTCTTAGACTCTCTTCTGCCTTTCTTTCCTCTTGATCCCCATACTCCCTCTCAACAGAAAACTGCCATCTTTTAGCAAGACACCTCACACCCAGCCTTGGCCTCCTGCTCTGCCAGTTGAAAAGAGACAAGATGCAAGGTGCTGGGCTGCAGGCAGGATAAATATGCCTTTCCAGCCACCCCAATGAGTAATCAAAGCCTGAAAAAATGCAGGAGATAAGAAAGACTCAGCCTTTTTTTTTCCCCTCCTTTGGTGCTAGCCCTTTTCTCCAACAGACCCTTCCAAAGCCACCAGCAGGATCACTAGTGGAGAGCTCACCTCAGGCAGCGCAGCACCAGCCACTGCCACTCACCAGCCACTGCCGTGAGAGTGCAAACTCTTTCTTCTTTAAGCAGAGACGAGATGCCTCTCATCCCTTGTGAGGTGCCATCAGGAGATGGGAAAGAGGAGCCTGCTCCTGCTGTCACGGCCACAGTGTGGATCTTGTTTCCAGTGCTGGTGGCACGGGCTCCAGCTCAGAACTAGCCACGTTGGGTGGGCTCAGGTTACCGGCTTAAAGCATTGGCTCCGCTCCCACTGGGTCCAGCTGCCAGATTCCCACTGCAGTCTGCAGACACTGGGTTTGACCCTTGCCAGAGCAAATGCCCTGACGCAGAGCCCCTCGCAAGGCCACCAGCCGGCAAACCCTTTTCCTTGCCCCCACTCCTGCTGCTGACCAGCCCCTTCCGCAGAGCCCTGCTGGCTCGGGCACAGGGGAAGGCATGCGACATTTGTTTGCCAGTGTTTGCCAGAGAGAGCAGCCACTGACGTCACTGCTGTCTCCATCCCAGCAGCCTGCAGTCCACTGCCCAACACATTCTTTTATTGGAGGGATAAATGCTGGCCAGTGGCTTGGCTGCTCCATGCATCTCAAGTTTGGAATGTGCTGCTAAACGGAGCAGTATGTGCTCTCCATCTAGCTCTCCCCTTCTCCTTTGTCTTCACCAGGAATCGTTCATTGCCCACAAGCAGCAGTGAGGGGCTGGGATTTGGTCTTCCACTTGGACAAAGGCCACGGCCAGAGCTGGGCTCTGCCTTTTGATTCCTTTGCTGTTAAATTCATTTCTATTTCAGAGGACCAGACACTCTCTTGATGTATAATAGAAATGAGTGAAGACATCGTGCTTACACCAGGACCAGCCTCTTTGAATTCAGACTTTTGATCAGCGGATGAAGGGGCAGAGAGCAGGGGAAGGAGGGAGATCGCAGGACCATACGGGTCCTGAGGAAGCCTCGATTTCTTTGTGCTGTTTCCATCAGTGCGGAAAGTCTGGAGGTTTTGATTCTGCACATCAAAGTCAAAGGTGAAGGCAAGTAAACGGAGTTTATTCACTTCTCACTTGGGAAGTAAAAGTTTACTCATTCCTCACCAGATGCCTAGAGCCCCAAGCAGGGACGATTGCCTACTTTTATTCACCATTGTAGCACCAACCTTGTTTCAAAGGCAGGCAATTTTAATTTTTTTTCTATTTATTTTTCAACTTAACGATACACAAAGCGGCCAGACAAAGTCCTCTCTGGTCTGTGCCCAGGAGAGGCAACCAGCAGGTACATAGAGGAGACACAAGCACACACCTTCCTTACCCCGCAGCTGCAGGACTTTGTTGATGGTTGTGCCCAGATCTCTGCTGAACCCCCCTTGGTGGTTCCTGTGAACCTGCTGGGTCTGTGTGCCACCCACCCTCACTGCGCCTTGGTGGACTCCTTGGTGGGTCACGCAGGGTGAAGTGCTGTGCAAACACACACCCAGGGACAGTCCCCTCCTCCCCTAGGGTCTTATCACAGAATCATAGAATGGTTTGGGTTGGAAAGGAACTTACAGATCATCTAGTTCCAACCTCCCTGCCATGACCAGAGACACCTTCCACTAGAGCAGGTTCCTCAAAGCCCCATCCAACCTGGCCTTGAACACTTCCAGGGAGGGGCCATCCACAAATTCTCTGGGCAACCTGTTCCAGTGCCTCACCACCCTCAGAGTAAAGAATTTCTTTCTTAAATCTAATCCAAATCTACCCTCTTTCAGTTTGAGGACATTATCCCTTGTCCTGTCCCTACTTGGCCTTGTAAAAAGTCCCTCTCAATCTTTCTTGCAGGCCTCTTCAGGTACTGGAAGGCTGCTATAAGGTCTGCCCAGCACCTGCTGTTCTCAAGGCTGAATGGCTCCAGCTCTCTCTGCCCTTTCTCATAGGAAAGGTGTTCCAGCCTTCTGATCATTTTTGTGGCCTCCTCTGGACCCGCTCCAACAGGCCCATGTCTGTTTTGTGCTGAGGGCTCCAGAGCTGGACGCAGGACTCCAGGTGAGGTCTCACCAGAGCAGAGCAGAGGGGCAGAATCCCCTCCTTTGACCTGCTGGCCACGCTTCTCTTGATGCAGCCCAGGACATGGTTGGCCTTCTGGGCTGTGAGTGCACATTCTGGGTCATGCTGAGCTTTCTTCCTGCCTTCATGACAAAGGATGGGATAGGGGACTTCAATAAGGCCACCAAGCAGATGGCAGCAGCAAAACCAGCCCCTTTGCTGCCCATGGTTAAACTCCTTTCCACTTGTCCTGGTTCACCTCAAAACCTCTGTGAGAAAATTTTGGAGATGACTTAAGAGAGATGGCTGAGTCGGCGGGCAGGTTTGGGGAGGGCTTTCTAGCAGCTGCTGAGGGAGGGATGCAGAAGCATGACCACAAACAGCAGAAGAGCACACACACATCAGATGTCAGTACTGCCTACACGGGGGAAGGAAAGTGGCTGAGGGGGGACACAGCAGGGTGCATGATTTCAGGATGGAGCCTGGGGTCTGGCTGGAGGAAGGCTTCTGAGCCGAGAGGCAAAATGGCATGGCCTTGGTGTTATGGGGATCTTACGGTGCAGCACAGACATTACCTTTCCTTCCTTTTTATTAGTAATTTGCAGGGGGGAGGTGGGAAAAGTAAACTATTTCAGTCTACATTTTTTGTGGCAAGCTGCAAAGCTGGTCGGTTGAATCTACAAATTCAGGGCTCCTTAGAAGAGCCAGTGGCTGCGAGCTGGATGCCCTGCTCGTCCCCACGCCCAGGCTTGTACTCACATGTCGGCTTGCACGAAACCAGGAGTGGCACCATGGCTCCGTCTGCAGCGATGCCGAGTGCTGGAAACTCTGACTAACTCCTCAGGGATACATGGGCTGCTGACTTAGGAGAGCATTTGCAGTTAGTCAGGCTGGAGAATTCCAGCCACAGGCAGCAACGTGGCATCTTATTGCTCAATTCATCCATCTTATTCGATAACGGTTACAGAGGGAGAAAGATCCTGGAAAGACACAACATCTGGCAGGCGGAGAGTGGCCAGAAGCCTGGCCGACACCACTCCTGCTCCCGCTGCGGTTACACCGCCGGGCTGCGGTTACGATACCCACCACGGTTAGAGGGCACGGGCAGGGCTTCCTGCTGCAGCTAGCAAGGTCTGCGGCAGACAAGTGGAATCAGCCGGCACAGCATGAATACTGTGCTCTACCTAAGCTTGCGCTGAGCGAGCCAATGTAAAGGCCACTGGGTTTGGATTCAAGAGTGCGGAAATGGCCCTTTGGAATGAGGGTTCTGGCTGGAAATGATGGATAAATACTATCACAAGCTCCTGTCCCCTCCCTGGGCTGCTGCTGGGGTGATTTACGAGCTGTTTTATGGACACAGACATGCAGTAGCGCTTGCCCGTTCCTCTCTGCAGTGCAACGCAGGCTGCAGCTGGCAGGAGCTGAAGGGTGGAGAGTGCGGCTGTGCAGTTCCCACGGCTGGGAAGTGACAGGCCCACCACTGCGGACCCCGGACAGACCCGCGCTGGGGTCGCGCTCCAGGATCATACCCGGCCCAGCGGCCACAGCAGTCACATCCCGGCCTCTCATGGGCAGTCAGGGCTTGAAAAATCGTATTCACAGGGCAGCTGCAGTACTCAAGGGGTCAGAGCTGCAAAGATGCTCTTTCATAAATCAAGTGCATCTATTGGCTACATCTTCCTGACCAGTTCCTGGGGAAAAAAAGGCTTTTTGTCTGGAATTAGTGTTTGGAGGTTTGCTTTACAGTTCCAAGTCAATACGTTTAAATGCTTTGCAAAAGAGCAAAGGAAAAGAAAAAGCTCTGCAAACGGGTCATGCATATAAAAAGCCTCACCCTTCAGCAGACTAAAGCCAAGTAATAATCCACTGTGCTCTCGCTTATTTTAGACTCGTTTTTTAAACAAAATGTGCAAAACCATCAGAATACTTGGAGTGCCCTAGACAACCCAGTATCTCTGACTGAGCAGGTCGCAACCTGCAAACTTCCCCAAGGAACCGTGTGTGGCTCCTGTGAATGTCCCCATCCTTCTGCCGCCGCGCAGGGCTGCGTGTTGGGACTGCAGCCCGCTTAGGCCAAGGACAGCTTACAAGACCAGCTCAGCGGCGTTTCATTCTTGTCTTGCTTTGCCATAATAAACACAATAATTACAATCAGCATTGACACCCTAGCTATTTATTATTGTTATTTGAGTTATGATGATAATTTGTATTATCGCATGAAAGCCTCTCTCTGTTCCAAGCAACCACATTGGATCGGGAAGATATATTGGCAGTCAAGCTGCCCATTTTAATTGGGTCCCTCATCTCAGCAATGGCAGTGCAAGTCCAGGCTGCCCGCAGAGCGAAGGCCTGCCAGCTGAGGACGCCGGCAATTGGCTCAGCTGTTCGTCTCCTCACTTGAGTTATCCCAGTAAATGGATTTCCACCGGGAAGCCAAGGAACAGGTAAAGCCTGCTGCAGCTGCAATAACGCCAATGCAGAGACACACCAAAATCCCGACAAAAACTAGGGAGTTGCCTGGGACAGATACCGTCCCCACACAGGGGACAGCTGGAAGAACTGAGATTTCTTTGTCCTGGCTATGTGCAGGGTTGCACCGAGGGAGGGGAGAGATGCCCTTGCAGTGGGCTCTGGCTCGGAGCCCTGCTGCTGCAGGGGTGAGGGCACAGGGCCAAGGTGAGGTACCGCCGGCCGCCTCTCTTGCCTCATTTATTTGAAAGGGCAGCTGATGAGAGAACGGTGAGGAACGTTTGTCTGTGACTTTATCACTGGTTTCCATGGAAAATACTGTGTCACAGGGGAGTATGCATTCAAGGCAGGAAGAAGCTGAAGAATCGGAGCAGCTGGGTGACAGGGCTGCTGCACTGAGCCAGAGCAGCAAGGAAAAGGCAGGTCAGGGTCAGCGCCGGTGTCTTACTGGTGGGCTTTCTCCATGGTCAGCTTGCACGTACAGGCTGCTCAGCTCCCGCAGACAGCCAGGATTACCAGCAGGCTGTGGTGGCAAGGCCACGGGTTATTCTTATAAATCCTCACCTTTGCAAAGGCCTCTCCCTCAAAGTCACCCCTCGAATCCTCCCTGGGGTCCCACCACCACCCCTCAGCCGGACCCCTGCACCCCGAGTCCACCGATCCCCCCGGAGCCCCGGCACGGCTCGGATCCCATATCACTAGAGGGCACTCGGGTTATTTTTTCCACCAAGCCTTCAGTATTAATATTCATAACATGCGCCGTGCTCTTGGTGCAGGTTGGCGATATTCTCGTAGTGGAGTGGAGAATTTTTTTTCCAGCCGGTTTGCAGGGAGCAGGAGTGATCGCGAAGGCAGAGCCTGTTTTCGGAGGGGATGCCGCAGGGGCTGACGGCAGCGGCAGGAACGGTGCGTGCACGGCGTGCGCTGCGCTGGCTGCTGCGCCCGTCATACCTGGGACCCCTTTGTGCTGCGCCTCGACGCGATGCAGGAGAAGGAGAGGGGTCCTGGCCTCGCAGGGCTTTCAATAAAATGTTAATTGCAGCCAACTCCTAGCGTTCTGGAGCTTCAAATAAAACGAGAGTACTGACACATCCAAAGCTTGACGCCTGGTGAAGTACGAACTAGCAGTGCGGGCTTTTGTTTACTGCCTCTGAAGCAGATTACTAACGCAGCTGTGAAGTAATATGCTTCTGTAGGGACCTTTAAAAAGAGGAGACGTGAGTGATGAACTGCCTGGATCAAGGGGCTGCATTGCAGGCCTCACTTGGAGGGTTCTTTTCCCCTATTTGGACCCGACACTAAGGCTCCTGGTGTCCTGCCCCGGCTCTGGTGTCCCCACCAGAGCAGAGGGTCCAGCCATGCCCACGCGCCATCCCAAGCCAGCGCAGCACTGGAACTGCAGGCTGGTCTCCCTGGCTCCATGCCATGCTCTGCACTTCCCCAGCTGCAGGACGCCCCACGCCAGGTCCTTCCCCCTTGTCCTGCCCACAGCCTCGTGTGCACCCCCCGCCCCCCTCAGCACCCAGGGTACCACTGGCACAAGCCCCGGGAGCAAGGCTGCGAGGGGCACTGAGGGTCACAGTTCCCGGGATCCCCCAGCTGACTGGGGCCAGCCCTGGCCAGGGGCATACGTAGGTGACCTGTGGCAAATTCACTGGTGGTTCCACCACCGCGGGCTGAGCGCTCGGGTGGGCGTGAAGCCATCGCCCTCCCACGGGATGCTGGTGCAGGGACTGCAGTCATGGGGGGTCAGTCGTACCATGACCCTGGAGCCTCTGCCAGCAGCACAGTGCGTGTCTCTCTCCCCTGATGAAGCACATTTCCCTCTCACAAACCATGTCTCATTAGCAGTAGTGCTTTCTAAGCTGTAACTGGTATTCAAATCAAAGAGAAGTAGCGTAGTTTTCCGTATTTATTGCCACTTTATTTGCACTGGAGTAGCAGCTAGAGGCTCTGATTGGGACCCCCTTGTGCAAGACATAATGAAAAGATGGTCCCTGCCCCAAAGAGCTTCCAGTTTAATTACAGAACAAGCGACAACAGATGGATGCCCCATACAGACAGGGAGGAGCACAAGGTAACAGGGAGACAATTATGATTAGCTTAATAAGCCACGGTCACAGTACAACAGCTGTCTGCCATTGTCACTAATTGTCACTCCAATTGCTATGAAAGAATTCTTTCAGTTTAATCATGAAATGCTCTCCATCACCCAGGGGGAGAAATCCCAGATATTTTCCTATGCCTCGTGCCTCACTTCTCTATGAAACCCTCCCGCCAATCCCAGGGATCCAGGACACATTGCCTCTGGCAGCGGTGCTTCTGCAGGTATCTCCCTGCCCCTGCTCGCTTCCCGCCCGGCCCCAAGACACAACAGCCGCTTCTGCCCCCACCGCTCCTGTCCCCCATGGAATGGATGGAGGAGCTACACACAACAGTGCTAGCAGGGCTGCAGGGACCGAGCACCATGCACCCAGCCCCGCACCGGTGTGAGCAGCAGCAGGAGGCCTTGCTGCTGGAGGTCTGGTACTTTTCAACCACAACTGGAGGGTTAAATCCGTCTTTCTCTTTTCCTCTCTCTTTCTCCCCACCATGACTCAGCTACATTGTGTGTGCTCACTCCCGGCATCTCTCATGTGCTCTGACACTGTGACCATTGCAGCGTCAGACCAAATTGCCAGACCTTTCATGGCTGAAGTGACCATCACACTTTTAAAGGGTATTTAACTGAAAACTGCTCCCATCTGTAGCTTTCTTGACTAGGTATTTTCTATCTATTTCTGTGGGGTTTTTTGCCTATGTATTTCTGTGTCTAATTCCAGACCTTGACTGCTCAGATTAATGCTTCAAAGGTTTCTGAGTGTTTGTTGAGACCGACTTGCCTGTATCACACACACATAGGTGCTCGGAGGAAGCAGGATTCCTCCACGCCCACAGATAAGACAAACAGAGGGCACATCTGGCCATCCAAATTGGATTTCTGCTCTGATGGAGCCCCAGAGGAGTCTGTCTCTCTCCAGCAAGCAGAGAGGGTCTCAGGAGACTGCGGCTGCAGCTTGGGGTTCAGCCCAGGCTCCACCAGCTGCCGCTGCCCTGCACTCCTCCATTTCTACAGCTGCCAGCCATTGTCCCTTCCCATGGACAGGCATGAGTCCTTGTGGGGTGAGATGCTTGTGGGGTGACTCGGTCCATCCTGTCTCCCTTCTCCAGAGATGCCCGTCTCGCCTCAGTCTGCAAAAAATTACCTACTGCCTGCTGAGTTACACCCAGGCTCTCAAGGACCTCCACTGGGCCATGCCAGCTCTTGGTAGCATTTCCCCTTTACCCTGGGCTTGCTCCTAGGAGAGAGCAGAGCTGTAAGCATTGTCCGTGCTGGCTGCAGCCATCGTCCTGCACACCTCTGTGTTACAGGGACCTCAGCCCAGCCTCCCTCCCTCCCAGGGACTTGTATTGACTTTGATTTCCTTTGCTGCTCTCCTCAAGCCGAAGTAAAGGACACCTGTGTAGAAAGCGTGGGGTAGGGAAGGAGGACGCATTAGTCTGCACCAGTGAGGACACGGCCCCGGGCTCTCCAGGGCGCGGGTTGCTCCCAGCAGCCCCAAACCCGCTGTGGTGGTGCGGGGAGCGACAGCCAGCAATGTGGAGCAGTGGCTGGACTGGCATCTCCCGCTTGTGCTTGGAGAGGCTTCTCCAAATGCCGGCACGGACGCCTGCCGGAGGGCAACCACTGCCAGGCACGCTGACAGTGCTAGCCATCGGCACCATGCCATGTGGCACGCTGTGCCAGTGCCCGGGAGAGAAGGGGATTGCCAGTTTGCCGGCTACGATGGAGCCCAGCCAGCTTTGAGGGAGCTAAGCGGGAGCACTCGCACCGAAATGAAGGATGAGCCCATGTGCACGGCATGCCTGCCAAGTGCCACGGGTGGCTGCTGGGCGGGCCACGCTCTGTCCTGCATATAAATGCCATTTCAGGGCAGTTCATTTGCTTTGTAGTGTCCGAAAAGCAAGAATTAAGTTGCGTTTGCCTTGCAGCTCAGATCACTCTGCGTCTTTGGATATTCATGTCAGGTCAAGAGTCAATTAATTGTACCTGCTGCTTTCCTAGATATACCACTTTTGTTGGAACAGTAAACTGTCAGTTTATTAGCAGCTGAAGAAAACCTCTGGGTTTTGGTTTGCTTTTTTTCCTGAGTGTTAATAACTCCTTCTTTATTTGACCATCACAAAAAAAAATTCTAATTAAAATATTCAAAGATTTTATACCAGCTGCTGCTGAATCACTACAGAGTGGAAAAACTTCTTCAGTAGAAATTAGCCCATCATATGTTTATTTGCTGGGTTATCTGGGGTTGCATTTCTTTCTTTTCCCTACGTGGTAACTATCAACATGACAGATACAAGCAAGATACAAGATAAAGGGCAAATGTAATTGTAAAATAAAACCTTCTGTGTTGAAAAGTGGTAACTATATTGCAGTCAATCTGCTGCTACTGTTTTCCTTCTGCTCAAGTGGATATAAGTCACAGAAAAGGAGGATGCCACAGGACATAGCGATGTGCTTGTCGCAGCCTGGGCTGCCGAGCAAGGTATCTTGGGGCCTTAAAGACCGTGACAGTTGGAAATGATTTGCCGGCACATATTTTGCACCATATGTCCTAGCAGTTGAAGTACCTATAAAGCGTGCTTAAGCAGTGCTATGCTGCCAGGCCGAAGGCTGGTGTTCCTCAGCCTTCCAGCAACTCTGCTTAGGGGAATGATTATAGAAGCTGCAGAAACGTGTTGGTTTTTCTCCACCTTGGGAATGCAGAGCTGGTTGAACTCGCCAGCCAGCCCAGCAAAAAGGTGAAAGACAGCATTGGTAATTAAAGGCAAGTCAGTGTAGAATTTGCAGAGTTCAAAAATACTTGAACCGATCCTGTCAGAGTGAGACAATATTCCCAAAAGAAAAATGCAGTCAGATATGGGGGGCGGGGAGGAGGGGGCAGGAACCCAACATAAATGTGTGTTATGAAGGAAATACTGTTATTTCTGAAGGATGCAGTAATCTATCTGCGACAGGTCTTGGTAAATCAGCGCTTCAGTGCCTTATTTACAATGATGAGACAGATGATGTGAAATGATGAGAAGTCTTGCATAACTAATTTGCTGCAATGTTTCAAAGCTGTTAGTGGGATGATAGTAAGAGAAAATAGAGAGGGTATTTGTGCCAGGATTTTTAAAAAGCACTTCATAAACAGAAAAGTTAAAGATTAATTAACTATTGGCTGTGGTATGATAATGCATTAAAGCATCTAGTTAGACAACTGGCTTAAAAACAGCTCGTGAGGGGAGGCTAGGACATGAGCAAACCAGCAAGCATTTGATTTTAAGACTTTAATTATCTGTAATGTCTTGTATTTTCAAATGACTAGGTTTGAATATGAAATATTAGTTACCAAAATTTGCAGGTTAAGACAACAGTCAGATTTAATAAGCAGGAAGGGAGCTAGTTTGTGTGAAATACAGTTCTGCTCTGAAAGGTGACTGTGAAAATTACATACTGGAATTTTTTTTACACAGTTATATTTCATGCACAAGCAAATGACAGTTTCATAACCACCTGCTCTGCAAATTGAACTGGAGATCCTTGAAAATCAGCGTGAATACTTGTAGAGTTGGGTGCTCCTCAAAGTGAATCAGGGCATCAGTCTCTGACCCGACGCCCATAAAGGAGAGATGGGCTTTAATGCCGATGACGAATATGAAACAATAGATCAGGGAGAAGTGCCAAGCTGCAAATAGCACTGTCATGCAATACCCTGCCAAGTCCTCGGGAGTCCTATTCAGAAAAGTTTTGAGCTCATCAGTACTGTACGTAGCCGAAATAAACCGGGAGAAATAACGCCGTTGCTGGTGATATTGAATGCAGAATCTGCACCATACGGCCTGTGGCAGGTGCATTTTGCTGAGATTACAGCACAAACCAAAAGCAGTAGTTCCATAAGTGCTGTTTTAGGAGTGGGTTAAAACTCACGAGCTATGGTAGGTTTCTGTGCTGCTCTTCCATTTAAGGGACCTTTAAGAGGCAGTAAACATATGTTTCATACAGGGGAGGCTGCTCAGGAATTCAACTGTTCTGGATAGCATGGTTTTGTCTGGGTAGTGTTTGAGGCTGAGTGATGAGGGTTGAGGGACAGACAAGGAACTCACAGGCCATCCAGAAACAGACTCAAGCAGATATATTAAAAACTGAGCCCCAGCAGCTGACGGGAGAGTGCGGGCCTTGTGTGTCCCTGTGTCTGCCCAGCCTGAACCCAAGAGCCGCTCATCTGGATCAGGGCACAGGCTGAAAGGCCTCCGGGGCTATCAGCGGCAAAACCCTCTCCAACTGTCTCGACTCCTGTGTTCAGGAAAGCCTGACTATCTCCCTGGCACAAGAGGTCTGCCTCTCCTGGGTGTCCCAGTCACATTTTACAGGCCTTGCAGAGCAGTTTCTGACGTTCTCACACTCTCGCTTTCCTCCTTTCTCCAAGCCAGCCATGCAATTTAGGTCACGGTCAACCCTTCCATTATTGTTTCAAACCTCCAAGCCAATAAAAATAGCTTGCAAAGGCTTTCATCTTATCTCCACCACCCAATTTTTAGTAATTCAGCTGGAACACTTTGTACCCTGCTGCCTTGTTGGTTCTGAGCTTCCCCAGCATCTTCTGCAAATTTTTTTCAAAATTTCTGCTGCAAACAACTCCGCCGTCTGGAAAATGGCCACTTACTCTTCACCTTTGCTCACGTCTCTGTTAAGCAGCTCATTAAAGTGTTCCTCTTGCCTTTCTGCAACTGAACTCTTCAGAACTAAAAGCTCTCATTTTTATTCTTTGTCGAACTCACTCCCACTTGCTATTTTCCCTTCACTGCCAGTTTTGTGAAATTCTCACATGCTGTTAGGACTTCCACCCTGCCCCATTGTGTCTGGCAAACCACAAAAGAAATATCTTGTGCTTCATCCTGTCAGCTTTTTGTACCCAGTTTCAGCAATATCATATCCCTCTGCAAGAGACTGAGTTGGCTTTTGAATGCAAACAATCCATCACGCTGCATGTTAATCCTCAGCTGCTTTTGTGTCATCTTCCCCGTGTTGCTTGTATCTTGTAGACACCATCATCTTTCATAACTCTCATATAACACTTAGTCAAAATCTCAAACTCTTCTTAACATTTCCGTGACGTCCCTATCTAGATTTGGGTTCCTCAAAGCCTCTGGGGTATTTCTACAGCTGTTCTTCATCTGCTTCTTCATCATGCAGGTATTTCTGCTATCAGCATTCTTACAAGTCACAGTCAGAGCTCCTCAGCCACCTGGTGTTCTGGTCATTCCTGATTTCCTTAGCAACCTCTCTTCCGGTTACATGTCCATTGTTCCCCCTGCACCAGCAACTACTGAACCTGATTTCTACCAAATTTGGCAAAAGCACAGAAATAGCAAAGGTGCTGTCTTCCCGCAAGTTCTGTGCCAATGGGTGATTTAATAGAGAGAGATGCTGCGTTCGTACACTCCCAGAGAGAAAGGCAAGACTGGCTCCAGCCCTCACCTACCTGGCAAAAAACACAGCTAGGAGGGTCGCAGCGCTCAGTTGAGAGCCCACAAGAGGTAGGTGGGGAACAAGAGGGGAAGTGGAAATACCAGAAGGAAGTGTTTACCCAGAAGGAAGTGTTAAACGCATCGGCGTACTGCAGGGCTGAGGGTAAAGGCACAGGAAGCACGGGTGGGAAAGGCAGGTACTGGGCTGGAGCGCTGGGTGTGGGGCAGATCCGCGGGTGCTGCTGTGGAGGTGATACAGATGACAAGGGGAGGGATGAGCATTCGTACACAGGGCACAGATCCACTGAAAAGAGGTTCCTTAGTTGTGCTGCTCATGAACCCTCTCCATCCTGGATCAATACCAACTAATTGATTGACGTGATCAACAGTGGCCTGATCTCCGGAGTTCTGTACAGCCATATCTTTAAGAGTGGCACAGTTAGCTGATCTCATTCCCTTGTAATTATTCATAGCCCAAGGACTCTTTTACCATGTGATTGGTTTCTTCCCGTATTTCAGCACTGTAGCTCTCTCGCCCATTTCTTACGACAAACTTGAGAAAACCAGCATGTATCAGTACAGTTCTTCATGGACCGTTGCTGTTACTTCATCTTTCGCTTCTGCAGTGACTTCTGACGAAGCAGATACCATGCTCTCTTTTTTATCCTGAAAGAGCAAATATATTCACTGAGGGCTTCCAAACTGGTAACTGCTAATAACCCAGGCTCATCATAATACAGTGCTTATTTAGCTGGCTTCCTTCTGCTACAAAACAGTGGGTTTGCTAATTTTTAAAAGAAAGACTTCCAGTGCTCTCAACTTTTGCATGGCTGTGATACTCCTCTGGTTGCAATGCTGTATTTTGGAGGTGGCCTAAACTGCGTAAGATCAAAACATTCCATGTTCCAAGTTTCTACTCCTTTTTCCATTGTAAGTCATTTGCACATGGTTGGTGCTTTCCCAAGATGTGTTTGATTTTCTTACAAATCAGGGCTTTTATAGGAAAGAGATATTAAGCATATACCCAGCCTGCAATCTAAAGGACCAGGCTTCTTAACCTGGCCACTCTCCTTCAGTGCAATGGTGGAAGGAATCTGCAAGAAAAACTACCAGAGGTTTAGCTGTGTGCCCATACAATACAAAAGGCCTTCTGCATGGTCATACACTAACTAGAAAGGGCCGTTAAAACACCATTAGAGCTCATACGTTGTGATGAGTAAGGCCCACAGCCCTGCCTCAAGGTAGTGAAAATGAAACAAACCTTCACTGGAGCCTCAGGATCTATTCTCAAGGGGAAATGCAGTAGGCAGGAGGAGGCGCAGGCAGAGCAGGACAAGCTGTTGACTTGCAAGCCATCTGAGTTTAACCCGAGCTGCAGAGACTGGAGACTGCATGCCAGCTGTGTTAAAATGTCACGGCCTGTGCCACACAGACAGGACTCACAGCAACACTGATAAAGCTAGAGGAGGGACGGCCAATCTGACCAGGCTGCATCTCAGCAAGTCAGGAGGTGTTATGAGGTGTCTTCGACCTGCAAGAGTCTGCCTGCATGGTGTCAGGGTCAAAACCCTGGGATAGGTGTCCACCCAGGGCTCAGCATGGGTCAGACTTTGGGTTGCCACCCCATGTTTCTGTGTGTTTGCCACCAGCCGATGCCATCCTTGTGCTCTATTAGGAATTCAGAAAGATCCCGCAGTGGGAGCTGCACATCACCTTGCTCAGTGGTGGCTGCTCCTCAAGGAGGCTTTCTCTGTAATAACACACCAGATGGTTTTGGGGCAAGATAGATAAGTGGACATGACTACTGAAGACCTGACAAGGTAGATCCATTGGTTAACTTAGTGCACTCTTCATTATGTTCAGAGAAGAGACCATATCAGCCCTGCTGAGCAATGTCTCAGCAGGTTCTCTGCTGTGAGGGTTGGCTCCAGGGGTGATATCCTTTCTGCTGTGAGGGTTGGCTCCAGGGGTGATATCCTCTCCACGCCTGTTCAAAGCCTGTTTCCCCTGTAAAAGATGGTAGTTACATGAGCCGCCAATGTGTCCCTGTGACAAAGAAGGTCAAAGGTATCCTGGGCTGCATTAGGAGGAATATTGCCGGCAGGTCAAGGGAGGTGACCTTTCCCCTCTGCTGAGCACTGGTAAGGCCACACCTGGAGCACTGTGTCCAGTTCTGGGCTTCCCACTACAAGACAGGTATGGACATAGTGGAGAGAGCTCAGTGAAGGGCCACTAAGATGATTAAAGGACTGGAGTACCTCTCTTATGAGGAAAGGCTGAGAGAGCTGGGACTTTTCACCCTGGAGAAGAGAAGGCTCAAGGGGGATCTTACCAATGTATACAAATACCTGAAGCGAGAGTGCAAAGAGGACAGAGCCAGGCTCTTTGTAGTGGTGTCCAGTGACATGACAAGAGGCAATGGACACAAGCTGAAACAAGGGAGCTTCCATTTGAACATCAGGAAACGCTTTTTCTCTGTGAGGGTGACCGAGCACTGGCAAAGGTTTCCCAGGGAAGTTGTGCAGTCTCCATCTGTGGAGATATCCTTCCATCCCTGGAGATACTACCCACGGTCCTGGGCAACCAGCTCCAGGTGACCGTGTTTGAGCAGAGGGGTTGGATCAGATGACCTCCAGAGGACCCTTCCAACCCCAACCATTCGGTGATTCCATAATACAAGCAGTGAGGATCATGCGTAACACCTGGACTCCCAGCACTTTTAAAAAGGTGACCTCAACTTTCTACTATGACAATGAGTGATTACATTTGGAAGCTGTCCCTGAGATTCTGCTTGAGCTGAAGCCTGCTGTGAGTACTTTGCATTTACTCTTAGAAACTACACCCAGCTGGATGGTTCAGAGGAAAAATGTATTTAAATCAGGCATGTGGATTTGCATCTTAATCATGTTATCATGATTAAGTAGTATCTTGGTATTACCTGAGGCAACCATAGGCTACACAGCTAAATGAAACCTGAAATAGTCAAATGCCTTCTGCTTTACATATATTATGTCAGTGCAGATTTTCACATCTGCAGGGCAAATCATAGATTGGCAAGTGGCATTTTAACGATTGAAAGAGACAGCCTTGCCCAGGACAGGCACCAATTAATTACAGTCACGATGCATGCTTTGAAATAATGTATGCCATTCCTGGACCATCACAAAACTAAATTTAGGTCTCGTCCTACTCCCAGCATAATCAATAGCAAAACCCCGGGGTCAGCTGGACATCAGTGGATTTCAATGAAGTTATGACCATTTCTACCAGCTGAAGATCAGCCCTGGGGAGTTTAGTTATTGACATCGTGAGTCTCTGCAATTTGCTATCGACTCCAATGAAGTCATGACAATTTACTGTAGCTGAGGATCTACCCTTCTGCTTAACGCCAGGAACAGAAGCAGTATCCAATAAATCAGCAATCCTCTCAGAAAGAGCAATCACGACTTCATGCTCTTCTGGGTTGTCCAGGCTGAGCACTCAGCCTGTGGCAATGGCCACTGCAGAGTCTTCACTTCTGCCCTCGGAAAAGTCCCTGTTTCCCCATCACAGCTAATGGACTCAGAATAAGTGACAATCATCACAGGCGCTGCCTCCTCTTACACTGTGCATCTGCCCTTACATCTCACGGCGCGGAAGCAGCTCTCTGAACCCAAGGCTGCCTGGGGAATCCCTCCTTTCTGCTCTTCCCATGGCACTTGCTGGTTGGAGGACCTCCTCGCCTGGGACCACAGGCTCTTGGCACCACAGGGTAATCACTACCTGGCCTTTTGTCACTGAAAACAGGGCTTTAATAAAATCGTGTATTTGACACTGTCACACACGCTGGTGGGTGCATTCTCCACCCCCACGTTAGTGGGAATGCACCCACACCTGAAAAACTGTGTTTGGTCTTGCCTGTGAAGTTGAAATCCCAACTGAGGCACCTCATCACAGATTCAATTTTCAGAACTTCAAGTTGCTCTAGAATGTGTGGATCATTTCAACATTGTATGGAGACAAATGTACAGTGCTAAAAAGAAAACACAATAAAAGTGCTGGGAGTGAAGATAGCTTTTTATTGTCAGCAGTGGTCAAGGGCTGGTGACCGCAGAGTGAGCTGGAGGCCTGTGCAGGACCAGCAGTTGTCCTCTCCTTCACTGAAGCTGGAGAGTGAGCCTTGCTGCTACTCCTTCTGAGAGGGGGGTGAAAACACTCCCAGGAGCGCTGCCAGCCACTGTTCAACCCCCAACCCCAAATTAGCAGGTGTGCGTCCAGTTCTTCAGGGTCCTCCCTGGCTTTTTGTCTCCCTTTCCCCTTGCTTCCCACAGGCAGCATAACCCACGGACCTCTGAAAAGTCCAGCTGGGTGCCACCACCCACTCCTGAAGCATCTGCTGCTGGAGAACGAGTAGCTTGTCGCCAGTCTGGAAGAGAAGGAGGTCGTCATGGGGGATGACAGGGAGCCAGCCCCCAGCAGGGAGGTGCGAAGGGGGGCATAAATATTTCCCGTGGGTTGGGGGATTGGCAGTGGATGGGAGAAGGGGAGTCAGGCAGGGGTAGCATTCACGCTTGCCTGCCGTGCTGTGAAGTTCAGGTTTCTTCTGAGCTGCTGTCATTGTTGTTACAAATCTCAGTAATTGCTGGCATAATGTGTGAGACGGAGGGCTTCCACGCAGCTTTGCTGAGACGGGGTGAGGTGGCAGCCAAAGACAGTGGCATTGGTCTAAATCCAGACTGAGTGCCTCGGGGTGCGTAATGGTGCAGCCAAGATCAGCCTGAAGCTTGGGTGAAATCTCTGTTCAGAGCAAATGAACAGGAGCAAAATGTTTTTTTCACACATTGTCAGAAAAATAATTTTGTTTTTGGAAGAGGTTTTATCGGACAGAAAAGTAAGAATTATCAGGAGCAGCCCTTCAAGATATTTTATGCTGAAGTCAGTACAGTTATTTTTTCACCATCCCAGGATACTGCGAATAAATTGAAGCCATTTTGATCCCACCTCTGCCTTTCCGAACAGTGCTCGGGAATTTATAATAAAGAACCATCAGCTGAGGATGGTTTGCCTGGTCGTCATTACTGAAGAAGTAAAATTTTCTGCACAATATCTCCTGCTGCTTTTAGGGCACTGCACAACTGTGTTTTTCCTGAATGCTATTTATGCTCTGCCTGTATCTTAGAAATAGATTGGAATATTTTCTGATTTAACCTCTCATTACCACAAAATGATTATCTATGGATTGTCCATTGAGGAGAGGGAACCAGGGGAGACAATACAATAGAACTTGCTTTTATTTTGATTATACAGTCTCTGAAAACCAAAGAGCACTTTGTCATAAAAGAAGGAAGTGTGTATTAAAGTAACATTACTTAAAATGCAAAAATATTTCATTCAAAGCAGACTAGTTCTTTTCCTTGTAGGTAGATTTAGTTGTGCTTATCTCCATGGGAACACTCCTATTAAAGTCAGTGACAGATTTTTAAAGGTTCGAGAGAGAAGATGGGAGAAGTTTTATTTTTTCATCTCCAGTCATTCCTCTCAAGGCATAAAAAAATTAATAAAATGCAGTATTAATTTAAAATGCAATATGAATAACACTGCTACTCTCAGCAACCCCAGAGAACTAATCCTACAGATTAGCGAAGAAAAAGGAACACATTTTCTATCCACTTTTTACACATATCACCTAAAATTCATTTTATTCTCTGCAACGAACAGTACTACTGTCAGCTTGGCTGAACCAGAGTGCCAGAGCAGCTGGCAAAAAAAAAGTAAAAGCCCACAAAACAAAATCAGATAATCTTAGTCTAGAGTCAACTCGGGCGCAAAAAATTGCCTCTAGCAACATGATGCTTTTCACACTTCGTACAAAGATTGATCTGACCGAGTCTGGCAGATGTGAAGTTGCAGTAACACAACACTATTAAATGACAAAATGGCAGCTGTACGGAAAGCAAGACACGGTACGGCAACTCGCAAGATGTCATAATTATCGACGGGTATGCGGGTTTTTTAATATTATCTCTGTACCACTGCTTCCACCTCCTTTGAAGATCCTCGAAGCAGCATGAATCTAAGGGGGGTTTATGTCCTGTTTTGTCACTCTTTCAACACTGCCACGTGCCTAAACAGACTGGGTCACTGAGCCAACGCTCTCTTTGGGATACTGTGGGCTTGAAATCAGAATGGAAACAAAAATGAGCTGTTGTGTTGCCTAAACGTGGTGATGACATTCTGTTCCAGATGTCCACAACAGTGACCTCATCTAAACCCCTTGTTCCCTACACTTCAGTCATTTTCAGACAAATTCTGGAAAAAAAAAACCAAAAACAAGCGGCCTCATAATGATTTTGATGGAAGCAGCTGCCCACTTCAGTTAATGTTGCTCTCAAAGCATGAATGGAATGGGAAACCCGTTAATTTGATGTGATCCATTTCAGGCTCCTTGTATTAAACTGCCTGTAATCGGGCAACGTACTGATCAATGACACTGACGGTTTCCTGGAACAGCAGCAGGGAGGCAAGATCCCTTCTTTCAGGTGACATTTACATAGGCATAAATTATTGAGAAAGAAAACTGTGCGAGTAAGAAAAATTACTGAGGAAAAAAACAACGTGTTTGGGAACTGCTATATCTAGACTGGAAGAAGTGAGGGATTAGCATGGTTTTGTTGCCTATGACGGCACTCTGCTCCCTAAATCCTTCAGTCAGAAGTGATATTATCCCTGAAAGTCTCTGCTAATACACCTAATCATTTTTTGCTTCTTAAATTTTTTCTCTCCTTAAGAAAGCACGCACCAAGCGCAAAATCTTTTCATATCCCAGCTTCCCTCACCTTCAGTTCAAAATGTAGGGCTATACCGTCACTACAGTCTAGATACTTACAAAAGCAAAACAGAAGCACTGCCAACAAATGCACTTAATGGCAGAATGTACTTAGCAGAAGGTAGCCTGCCAAATGGCTTTGCTGCTCTTTTTGTTTTGATTATTGTTATGAGAAAGCATTTTAGAGAAAATTGGAAATGACCAGACTCTCAGCCCTTCCCAGCACTTCTCCATGAGCAACTGCCCTTTCTTTCCTCCCACTGCACTCATTACCATGGGCAAAGACAAGAGCGCTTGTGAAACCCCCTTGCTCAGCCAGTGCATTAGCAGTGAGCTGAAGCAGGCAGAGCTCCCTGGAAGCCGAAGCAGAGCTCTAGCACCTGTCACCCCATCAAAAGAGCAGAGACTTTGTTTTCCTTCAGAAATTTTTTGTGTACTTCTCCCCGAGGCTCACATCACAGCAACGGTGACTTAGCTGTTGTTGGTTTTAATACCGAGTGCACCAGCTCAGTGCTCAGGCTTGCATGATGCAACGTCTTCAAAGACAGCCCCCACTGACAGACTATTTTTGGCTCCCAGTATGGATGACAGCTGTAGATTTACACTGTTTTTGGCAAGAAGGAATTTTTTAGAACATTGCCAAACACAAACAGAGCTGGAAAGGTGACAGTTTCCTAAAAAATAATTCCAGGAAGGAAAGTCTATGATAACCACAAGATATAAACCAGTCATGTTGCTTTCAGGCATATTTAACTCTTTCTTATATTCTAACTTTGGAAGGCATTCCTAGCAGCTTTCTCTGATTTCAATATAATTATATGTTGCATTTGGAATCCTTAGAAAACTCCTCCCTTGCTGCACATTAGTCAACTTATCTCTCAGTTAGAATTCTCATCTAATTTCCTTAACGAGTAGAATATATTTAACTCTTCTAGTTAGGTTTTCTAGCTTTTCAGAGTCTCCCCTTCACTTATTAATGTAAAAACAATTAAAACAAAAAGCAAATAAAAGATTGCAACTTGATGATTTTTTCTCTTTTTTTAGAATCATCTGTCTGAATGTGACAAAGTAGATATTTGCAAAGCCGTCCTCATTTTTTTGTTGTTTTTAGCATGGGAGTGTTCATTGGTAATGAGCAATGTTTGCAATTTCTGTCCATACTCTTTTTATTTCTTCATTCTTTTCAATTCCAAAAAGATCTGTGGGTGGATTTTCCTGAAGTCATAAAGTGGTGACACAGCTATTTCCTGTTGCCATCAAAATTCTGTAACAGAATTTCTTCCTCTACCAGTTACTAAGTTACCTGGAGTACAGCCAAAAACAAAGCAGAAAAAAAAAAAAAAAACCGACGACCTAAGTTGATTGGATGTGTAAAAACTTTTCAGTAGCCATATGGACTTTGTGCCTTCAGTTCTGCGAGTCTACAATGATTCCAGAAAATTTATAAGTGAGAACCCGTTCACTTACATTTTTTCTCACAAAAAAACAAAGAGGATTTTTAAAATCAGATCAGTCCCAGAAAAAAGGGGCTGTATTTTTCCACTGAAATATACCACAGGAAAAAGGAACTGGTAAGATGGATCATTTAATTCATTTTAGCCAGATCACATTTATTTTTAGTACATGGAATTGGCACACGTGAGTAACAGAGGCAGAATACCTTCAACTACGTTTTCAAGCTTACATACAATTTTTGTGTGTATACCGAATGACACTTTTCAGCGAGGCAGGTTTTCTGTAACTGCAAACCTTGCTGTGAAAACCCAGCATTATTTACAATACACAAGGCTTTTAACTCTTCGCCATAGTTTTTGGAACCTTTCAACTAATTCTGGAATACTTTACATTATCACTCATAAATCATCTTGCACGTGCTGGTCTGATGCACTAAACCCTCCATAGTTGTTAAAGCAGGCTACAATATCATCTGTCACCCATCTGTCGCTTTCCCAGCACAGGACCTGATTCTCCCTGTGACTGGTGTAAGTCAGGAATAGCTCTTAAAATTTCTGAATTCTGCTAATGTAAAACAGACCGAGAAGACTGGAAATATTACAGTGACTGGTAGGCAGAAAATGGCTGTTTCTTCACCCAGCTGCAGTTTCCTTTATAATCTCTTCCTTGCTGAAGGAGGTGGTGATAATCACCATCTGCAGGAACAGATAAGGAGGGGAAAGATAGATATTGTAACAGGACCTTTACAGCTCTGTTCTCCTTAGCCATTACTCTGATCCACTGCCCAAAAATGAGTCTCCAAAGTGGTAATAAGCGGAAAATGTTAAATTCTCCTCTTGAATAAAGCGACAGAACCAGAAATACAATTGGAATTGTTAAAATGCTAAGGATCCTGCAAATGAATGTATCTATGATACAGCTTGGGGTCAGGTAAAAAAACTGTAACGAGGGACGAACACTGAGAGGGAACTATAAAAACTTCTAGATATGCTGTGAAATACTTTTTCAGACGGATGTTTGCAGAAGGAAGTACAGTTGAGATAGAAGTCATTTAGGAAAAAGAAAATAAAACAAATCCATTTTAGTCCATTGTGATTTTTCTTTGTTTTAAAGTTATAGGCTCTCAGTATAGAAGTACAATTCACGGACTCTTCTACTCTATTGCACTTTTTAGAATTATCAGGTCCTAACACGCCTGTACCTTTTTGATCCAGGTACTAGGTCCAAATGCACAGCACAGTATTGTTACGACCTGAATAGCTCTCAGATATAACAGGTATTTGGTACAAAAGAGGCATCTGTCAGACACGCCTGAGGGGCAAGGGCTCCTAGAAACAAGTATTTCTGTAATCATCTGCTGGACCTCTCTGTCACGTTGAGAGCAATACCTTCTGCTACACAATACTCCATCTAGCTCCATCTGGTTATGCTCCCGACCCTTTGGAAAGGGCAGCTCCCTGTAAGCAGCACCAGTCGGGATTGGCCTAGCTGCTGGCCCTGAAGGTGAGGGTCGGTCGAGAACATTCGGGTCTTTCAGCGATGACCGACATGTCACGTCTGACCGTGGAGGGCCCCTGGCAACTGCAGCTACCACAGTGCAGAGCCCTGCCCAGCTCCCGCTCCTGGAGGCAGGGGGTTTCCCAGCCCCGGCAGAACCAGCGCTCTGCTGCCTTTCTTTCTGGTGTGCTGATTTTCAGAAAGCACACAGAGCTCCGTCTACTTGCCGGGGGGAGACAAGCAAGGAAAAGGCATCCTTCCCAGTTCAGCTTTGCATCAGGACCTGACCGGCTGCATTCCTAGAGACGGAAACTCCCATCTCAAGCTACTTAGCATCTTGCCTGAAGGTGCTGCAGCCTCCAGAGAGAACAGTTCTCAGAACAGGCTGCAATGTAAAAAAAAATAAAAGCTCTGTAGAAAGTGTGAGCGCCTCACAGCGCGCTCCCTGCTCCTCCAGGGGAGCTGGACAGCGGCTCCTCACCCGCAGGGCTCCATGTGCCCAGCCCCGCTGCCGCTACTTTGAAATAAAGCGCTGTCCCCGGATAGGTTTTGCAAGGCGCAGAACGCCACAGCTCCCAGGCGCCATGCCCTGCCGCGGGGCCTTGGGTCCCCTGCCCGCCCCACGCCTGCGGCTGGGGGCTCCAGCGAGGCCGGGCCGGCAGCAGGACAGGGCGCCGAGGCCGAGGCAGGCAGAGGGAAGGCCCCGCTCCAGCCACGGCCGGAGCAGTCTCCCGGGCCCCACACGGGCCGGGGGTCGGCAGCGCCCAGCAAAGGGCTCACCCCGGTCCTTCGAGGGAAGCCGCGGCCTGGCGCAGCGGCTCGGGCCAGGCCGCCCGGCCTCCAGACCGGCGGGGGAGGGGACCTAGCCCCCGAAGCCCCGCTGCGATGGCGCAGGCTGCGACGAAAGTGCGGGCGGGAACGCGCAGCTCGCGCGGCCTCCGTGGCGAATCTGCCGAGGCGCGGAGGGAGCACACACATTTCCCCCCCCC